>Ga0302271_10004976_pt1 | contig 10320 bp, 6 predicted proteins | sample III_Bog_N1_1_FD_198767 | JGI IMG/M metagenome (GOLD analysis project Ga0302271, IMG submission 198767) | Peat permafrost microbial communities from Stordalen Mire near Abisko, Sweden - III_Bog_N1_1 | ecosystem: Environmental > Terrestrial > Soil > Wetlands > Peat | place: Sweden: Abisko... | reverse complement strand
AACTACTTGAATTGTGTGATTTTGTTTTTTATTTTTTACATGTTTTTAATTATGCTATTTTTAAGTGTGTTTTCATGGTTTAATATCTTCTTTCCCTGCTTCTTTCTGTTGGTTCTATTCTATTTTTTGATTCAAAGCATATTCCCAGTTGTAGTCGTTGGTAATATGAGCTTAAAGAAAGAAGAAGAAAAAAATAATTTATCGAATTCACATTTGTACCCAAAGATCAAAGTAGATCGAATTCTAAATTAATACTATCAAAGATTAAGAAATATCTTTTTTAGTTTATTAAATACTAGGTTTAATGCTTTTTACAGCTTTTCTATGTCAGGACATCAAGTTCAGAGGCTTGTTCGATTTAGATAGCTAATATGAGCTAATAGAGATTCTTCATTTTGAAAGAAGATCCTTCTGAATAATGTCAAAATTAGTTAGCTTATTTTCGAATTTAGAACCCTCCACTTGAAGGAAAGTTATGCTAATTACTTTAATTATTTATTGAGATAAATCAGCCTGAATTATTTCAAAATTAGGTGAAAATTTAATTGTTTTTAAATAACGAAAATAAAAATGTTCTATTCACTAACAAACTGTGTAGTTATATAATAATATTGTATGAATCTGTTTTTATTTGTTCCAGCAGTAAAGATAAGTTGCCTTACCAGAAAGAGAAAAAATAAAGAATTGATTAAAATCCAAAAAAAGGAAAAGATATTTCTTCTAAATTTGATATAATTTGAAAAAGAAGCTATTATTCAAAGCAGGTTTTTGAACAAGTAATCAGTAAATTTTGCATAAACTAAATGAGAAAAGAAAGAGATAAATTATTAATTACCTAATATTACTTTATTAAATTAAAAAAGAGTATCAATTAATGAAACAACCCAGATAACAGCAAATAATAACTCAAAGAGTTTCTTGTTTAATTTAAAAAAAATAAATAGATTCTTTAACAAATAGTAATACCTCCCTTTGTTTATTAAAAAACAGCAGATGCTTTCTCAAATCTGATGCCAGCTTTTTAGAGGGATTTTATGATAAGATCTTCGTAATCTTAGAGAGAAACAGGCCCATTTCTACTGGTGTCTGCCATAGAAAGCGAGATTCTAACGTCGTCTTTGGTTTTTGCAAGTCAGTGTTATCGATCAGGCATTTTCTCCCCTTGCCAAAAATTTTTGTAGATTGTTCTAGTGATTAATTAACTAAGCACCCTTGAGAGATATATTAAATTTTTTAGAAAATTATCTAAGATATAGTACAATTTTTTTAAACAAATGACTTTGCATCAGTGTATACAAGACAGGTAGTTGTTATGGTAGTGTAAATGTGTAAGAGGTAGTATGTTAGGTCAGATAAGTAGCCAACTTTTAAGATAACACAATTAAGAAATTGTTTAATATTCTTTTTTGAAATTGCGTTTTGGTTGCAATAAAATTATTGATTTTATTGCTATCAGGTATGTCTTTTTTACCTCAGCAGAAACTCTATCAGGAAAAATACTAACTTTATTGTATGGGCATTCATTTAATCAATTTCTCCAAAGAAATCTAATAGCATCTTTTTTATATTTTGACTATTACTTCTTATTACAATTCACAAATAAAGGAGAAAACAAACCATTATTATCTTTTCAAAACCCATACAATCTCCTGGAAATCAAATGCAAAAACTATTTCAAAAATGTATCCTTCTTGAATAAATATCTCATCTCATTAAATATTTTATTTTACTTAAATCAACTTCTAAAAGTATGTGCTGGATATTAATTCGTCTGTTTTCATATTTGTTTGCGAATTCTGATTCTAACAATGCAAGTAATTTTCAGCATCAGAAAATTAATTATTTATTCCTTGGGAGGGAAACTTATTTTTGTCAGAATCGAGAACAATAACAAATAAAGAGAGAGAGAAATATTCAGTCGTTTTGAAGCTAATATGCAAGGAGAAGGAAATAATAAACTTGGTGGAAATGTTGGACAGACAAACTTGAACTAAGTTCCAATCTAAAAGGGGAGAGACCCACTTGGTGTGTTAAGAACAAAACCGCAGACATCAGATTGTACAATATTTCAAGATAATTTCGATGCCATATAATAATAAACCTATGTTTATTACTTCAAATGATTACCCTTTTTGTTCTAACTAGAGTTTGTAGTCAACAAGTAACCAGCAAGCAACACCAATATCGCAGTAATTTGTTAAAAATCCATAACAAAATGATTTTCTTAAACTAACTCTAACATTTTATTTATTTTCTTTCTAGGGAAGCAAGTCAAATCAAACCAGAGTAAATGAGCTCATCAATCAGCACAAACAAATAGATTATTTTCTTCAAAGCCTTCTCCACAATGAATAAGATTCCATTCTTTAAATATGCATTTTCACACGCATATCTTTTTATTATTATTTATTAGATAATCAATTTCAGCACAACACCTAAGTTGCCTGATCCAATTTTCGCAGCTCCTTCTTCTAAGCCATCTGATTCATTTTTTCATAAACCTGCTCTCATCCCAATCTCTGACAACAACAACAACAATCCCAATAAAGATTCCATAATTATCCCCTAAAGCAATTCTAACAACGATAATCTTCTAACTGCTCCTGATCATCAACATCATATTATCCCAAACAGCAATGTCTAAGATAATACCGTTCTGAATCATAATTCCTCATAGAATCTCCTTTAGACTTAGAGTCCTTATCGTAATTCATTTGAAGACACTAGTAGTAAATAGAAATAGTAATCATACAGTATTTCAAATCTCTTTGGAGTGAATAATCTTTAAAATCCGTCGTTATAAGATTCAGCTAATGATGCAAGGCTTAGTTTTGCAAATAATAATACTACCAACAATCGAATAGGAAATACTTAAAGAAATAGAGAAGACAACAAGATACTTGAGAAGAATCTCGACGAATAGTTCATGGAGTTAAGAAAATTCGGAGTAAGTAGAGACTTTATTCTTAAAGGAGAAGAACTCAAAGGAATATCCGATACATAATTGAAATTCGGGCAGTATTTCGTTGAAGGCTAGTTATTGCTAACTAATTATAAGGTAACTTTTAAAGCATTTTGTTTTAAATATTTAGTTTTTCTTTATTTTCTTGTTTTGTTAAAAATCCTTTTGTCCGTTAACAATTTTCAGTTGCTTTTCGTGGCTGCTGATGAAGACAGAATAAGTAAATTCGCTGACAGGAAAGATTATTCTATCATTCCACTCGGCTTCATCGCTAAAATCGAAAGAAGCATCGAGAAAAAAGGACTGCAATATTCATTCATTGACATTCTCTGCAAGGATTGCAGATCATATCGATTCAAATATTAGCCAGATTTACAGAATTAATCATTCGAAATGCAGATAAAAATCCATTAGCTAGCGTTTCCTGAGGATGTACGGAAAACATTCGCTTATGTCTACTTGCAGTATGATCCTAGCTTGGAAATACAATATCACGGCTGGTATGTATATGACATTTAGAAAGAATTCTCCAGACAAGGGCTGAGTATCATACCTCATGACTACTCTGAACAGCAAGAATATGATATCGACTACAAAATGGTATTATTTCAGAAATAGAATATGCACAATTATTATTCTTTACTACTTTTTTCTCAAAAGACTAATTATTTTCGTTTTGTTTTTTTGACAATTCAACAAAAAGAGCCCATTTAAATACATTGACAATAGTCAAGCGAATATCTGCTCTACTTATCCAGACTTATTAGTTGTCCCAAGTAAGATGCCATTCGATGAAATAATTAAATGCTCGCGTTTTAGGTCACGAGAACGCCTTCCTGTGTTGACATATGCATTCAAAAAAAGACCAAATTCACCATATACTACATTATGGCGATGTGCTTAATGCAAACCAGGTATTAATCAAAATCGATCTTACGAAGATGAATCTATGCTCCGATTCATTGGATCGCTTGAACGATCAGCTACAACTGTCAAGACTGTCAAAATCTACGATGCTCGACCATATCTCAATGCAGTTGGGTAGTAACTCGCTGGGAAAGGATATGAAATGAAATAGTTTTACAAAAACTGTGAAATCGAATTTTTAGATATCCATAATATCCACAAAGTACGTGAATCTTACAAGAAATTCTGCAATGCCATGACAGTACAGTCTAGTGAATACATCAAGGAATTAGATAAATCAGATTGGCTGCTACATATCAGCTCGATTATTTATGGAACAAAATCGATCATTGATTCGTTACTTAACGATATCAGTGTAGTAGTTCATTGCAGTGATGGATGGGATAGGACTGCTTAGTTGATATGCTTATCATAAATATGTATAGATCCATATTACAGAACGATCGAAGGGTTTGAGGTGCTAATCGAGAAAGACTGGGTTGCTTTTGGGTATTAATTTGCTATTAGAACGGGGCATGCATCGAAAAACTTCTCTGATGAGCAGCGATCTCCAATATTCCTGCAATTCCTAGATTGCGTTTATCAACTCACTGAACAATACCCTTTATCTTTTTAATTTAACTCTAAATTCCTAGCTGATATCGCATATCAACTCAATGCCTCCACATTCGGGACGTTCCTCTACAACTCCTATCAAGTAGCATATTTAGAAAAGTTTTCATAGATTTTAAGTGAATTCGTGTTAAGTTACTTTTTTATTCATTCTCTAAATCTTTTTTTTTGTTGAAAATCTTAGGAACAATTTTATTTCAAAGCTAAAAGTCAAACGATCTCTCTTTGGAGTTATCTCAACAGCAAGATAGCGGAATATGAGAATCCATTCTATTTGGATATCAACGAGACGAATCTTAGCAAGTTATTCCCTGATGGCCATGTTCGGAAAATGAAAGTTTGGAAGGAACATTTCTTGATTTATTCTAATGAATTTTCTGATCCTTATCATATCTATCAAGAATGCAATTTCGCAGAGTAAAATATTACTTTTTTGACAGATATTATTGATTGTATTAGATGATTATCTTTTAATCAAAATAGTGATAACAAAAATGTACTGAAGAGATCATCGTAAATGCGATATGAATCATTCAAAGAAGAAAATAAAATTCTACACAAGAAAAATGAAGATTTGGAGATGTAATTAGCCATTGCTTAGTCTAAAAATGCAATTTATGAGAACTAAGGAGGAGCTAAATATTAGGCTCAAATGTATCCACAAATTCCTGCTTTCAGTAAAAATCCTATGATGCAACAAAATGAAATAAAAAAGGATTCCAAAAAAGAAGAAGAAGAAGAAAAAGATAATAAAGATTATGAAAAAACAGAGAAGCAAGAACAAGAAGCTAAGGTTGAAGAAGCAGTTGGATCCAATCTTGAAAAGAAAGAAAATAATCTCAGTTCTGAAATGAATGTTGCTTCAATAGATAATGATAAAAAAGTAGAACTTATTATTATTGATGAATCTCTTGAAGAATAAAATAAAGAAGAGCAACCTGTGTTGAATAACAGCAATAGTAATAGCATGGACCTGAGTGATTCAAAATAAGAAGAAACAGATAAAAAGATGAAAGATTAAGAAGATATTTAAAATAAAGCAGATTCTGTGGAGATAATAGAAGAAAACAGCTAAAACACTCAAGAAGAAGATAAGAATCAAGAATAATAATAGCTTATTAAGACAGAAATAAATAATGAAACTAACTTAAATTAAGAGATAGAGGATAATTCAAGTAGATAAATGTAAGAAAGCGATTAAAAAGAAGGGGTAGATTTGATTGACAATCAAAATTAAATGAAAACTAATGAATTAGATGAAAAATAGGAGTTATCAGGAGCACCACAACAAGATCAACAAGAAATAGATGGCAAATAATGATTGTCTTGTGAACAAGGCGCATACACTAATGAAAAACTAAATCTGATAAGTTATTTTTATTTTTGATTGTTATTCCATACAGATGCATCCAAGTTTGAACAGTATTTATGTAAAGCAAAACAGATTCCAATCCCTAAAATAATGGTAATCAACTTTTCAATGATAACTCCTATTATTTTTATTAAATACAATTTAACTGACAACAACTTTATTACCCCCCCTCCTTGCAGGCATATTTTTTAAACTTTAAAATCGCTAATTAAGCCATAACTTTTTAGTTTACATTGTAAAAAAAAGCAGCTTTATTTATGAAAAATAGTTGGTTGATCCAATGAAATTACAATCAAATAGCTTTTAACATAGATCTAAAGAATATAAACTGATTTTCTTCTTCTTCTTTTTGGATTAAATTTAGTGTATTTTTCAGTAAAGTTTTCAGGAAGATCAAGCAAGGTTTTGAGCTTTCATGGCCTTGAGCATCTCGCTACCTAAGGTTGCGGGAGATCTAGTGACCTTGATTCCGAGAGATTCAAGAGTCTTGATCTTGTCGAGAGCAGATCCCTTACCACCTGAGACAATAGCACCAGCGTGACCCATTCTTCTTTCGGGAGGAGCGGTAACACCAGCAATGAAAGCGACAATAGGTTTGTTAGTCTTGTTGTTAGCTTTCAACCAAGTAGCAGCGAGTTCTTCAGCTTCACCACCGATTTCACCGATCATCATGATACCTTCAGTCTAAGGATCTTCAATGAAGCGTTCAACGACATCAGAGAAACTTGTTCCATTAAATGGATCACCACCAATACCAACGACGGTAGATTAACCAAGACCAACGATGGTAGTCTAGTCAACTGCTTCGTAAGTCAAAGTACCAGATCTAGATACAATACCTGCATTGAAAAAATCAAATGAGTTAATTTGTCCGCTAGTTGAATTTTTGTTTCAAGAAAGATATTTTAAAATTGGTTTCCTCAGTGATATTAATAAAAAATCCCCTATTTTTAAATGAAACTTACCAATCTTTCCAACTTTATGGATGTAGCCAGGCATGATACCAATCTTGCACTCACCAGGCTTGATAATACCAGGACAGTTAGGTCCAATGATTCTAGTCTTAGTTTGAGATCTCAAGGCATGCTTGACTCTAACCATGTCGTGTTGAGGGATACCATCAGTAATAACTACGACCAATTCGAGTTCAGCTTCGATAGCTTCCATGATAGCTGCGGCAGCATGAGGAGGAGGCACGTAGATAACGGAAGCATTGCAACCAGTGTTTTGCTTAGCTTCTAAGCAATTCTTGAAAACTGGAAGTCCAAGATGAGTCTTGCCAGCCTTAGAAGGATTAACACCTCCAACCATCTTAGTTCCGTACTCAATTGCTTGACGAGTGTGGAGAGTACCCTAGTTTAAATAATCAACGTCAAAATCCAAGAAATCACAAGGAGAATTGCCCAAAAAAGTGATCAAAAACATAAACAGCAATTTGCACTTTTGCTTTCTTTTCACTTAAGACATGAATTGTTTACCTAGTTACCAGTGATACCTTGACAGATGACCTTAGTGTCCTTGTTGATCCAGACATAAGGCTTAGTCGAGGCTGCAGTAGTAGAGAAGAATTTAGCTAAGTTCTTTGACAACATGATTTCTTTTATGCTTCTTTATTTTGTTTTTTTTAATAATTTATCTTTATGAGAACCTTCTCCCCCTCTCCTCTCTTGCCACACTTAATCTAATTCCTTTCTCTTTTGAAACAATCTTTTATTTAGTTTTATTTCAAACGTAACGGGGAGGGGTGGAGGGGGGAGTAGAACACTTTTCTCGAAGTCTCCTTATCCACTCGCTCTAGAATGCGTCAACGTTCTCTTATTGTTTTTTGTTCATGCTCTTTTCATTGAACATATCTTGGATAATTGCAAGGAAATGTAATTCCCTCCATTTATGCTTTCTCCGATTTTAATACTTTTTGCTATTTTTATCGTAACATTAAACTGAATCTCCTCTGTCATTTTTATCATCATTTAATCCTCCCACAAACACTCATTTTATCCAGTTTCTCCTTGCTTCTAAGATATATTGTGCTCAATCAAATACATCCCTTACAAAATACGCAGATATTCCTTAACAACTTTGTTTGGTTTCTCAAAGACAATATCAGCTCATTTTAGAAGGAAATAATCTTAAGAAATGTTAAGACATCATCTATAAAGCATCTACTTAGATGATAGAAATCCATATCTTGAACTAATTCTCATATTTTCCTCTTAATTAGACAATTAAATCTCTTAATAAATCTTAAATTAGTCAATATCAAAAAAAAAAAGGTTTAAATCCTCCATCGAAATAAGGATCATTATTTTGCTAAATTTCAGCAACCCATTACCTAACCTAGTTTATTTCGGATTCAAATTATTATTCTGACAATATATTCCTCTAGATTAAGTTTACACCACAGCTAGCAGCAAGAGTAAGCCCAATTTATAAAAATAAATCTTCGTCTTTTTCGACGAAAATAATCGAAATCTCCTAGTAACCAAAACAACTACTTTGGGCACATTAAAATCAATCAAAAGTTGTTGCTTCACATACATAAATAAACTAAGATATCTTTGTGAAAATAATAATTCCTAACTGCAAAACTAATCTCTTTTCATATTTTTTTGATATTTTCCCACACAATGAATAAATCCAATCCATTTTTTCAGCATAGCAAATCTCAATAATTGTTAAATGAAAATTACTAACTTTTATGGAAATAAACAACTGCATTGGTCAAAAATATCTTAATCTCCAAGGACATTTATTTAATATGTTCATAAGTTGTTGTATTTGGTTAAATGAGAAAATAAATTAAAATTTTAAATCCTTTTTTTAATACTGTTTAGAAGGAAGCATTATACTCATTCTTTCATATCTGCTAAATAACTAACATATTTCGCGTTTTCTAGTCTCTCCAATCAGAGAAAAACAGGTTTATCTTAATATTTATCATTTTCTTAGTCAAGCAAAGCTTATTGAGTACTATTGAATATTTCTGCTTCCTGCATATAAATATCCTATTATTCCTTTTAAAACTACAGTTGAATTTATTAAATTGTTGTTGATTCTTCTTAGCTAAACTGTCTCTATTCAAGTACTTACGGATTCCAATTCTAAATAGCAGCAGGAGATTAAACAGAAGGAATTGTGAAAGTCGGTGGATATTGATAGATTAACTCCGAGGGATTACTTGGACCAATAATAATCGGGATTAAAGAGGATCATCTTGCACTACACACGAAGAAACCACAATAGGAGTGATTGATACAAAGAATTCCAATGTGACTAAACTAGTTTTCGAAGAAAGATTTGAATTCTAAGGGACTTTTAAAGTAACAATATCATCGATAATATTTCTTCCTCTAAGAGAAACTTAAAATAATCGAGAACGTATCCTCTCTGTATGCGTTTTCTCTGTGCTTTGAGCTCTCATTGTGAGAGTACCAACTATTTCAACATAAAATGATGCTATCTCCCTGGAATTATTGAGTTCGATCGCAATTCAGAGTAACTTAGATATCCTCATTAGGAGAATATGCTTGTTTGTTCAAAGTCGCTGCTAAATTAAGTGTTCCATCATGACAAAAGCAATAGCATACTGTTGAGTAAGAAATTTTATTCATTGATATGGGTAACCTTGGAACTTAAGGAACTCGCACTATTACGATAGATTAGAAGCCCTGTAAAGGCTTCACTTATGGATCTGAAGAAACCAGACTACCAACGAGTCGATAGCGGATACTGCATGAGACAGTTTCTGATTTCTTGATAAATACCGAAGATGGGAGTGTCTTAGCAACTTCCAATCGGAAAGGGATCTGCCATTATCCAGGTTAAAGTACAAATTTGTTATTTTTCATTTAAGAAAAACCGTCAATTGGGAAATAGTTTAAAAACATGTTAAATCCGTGAACATGTTTGGTTTTAGTTTATTTGCCTTTGGTATATTTGTAAGTGTAGCGAGTTTCTTCAGCACCTTCGATGGTTATCTGTAGTAAATGACCTTGAAATGGTTCTTCGAGCTGCACACCCAGCAAACCTTCAATGATCTCTCCAGAGATAAATCCACTTTTCTGTAGCATTATGTAGATCTTGCCTTTAACGTCTCTGCGCCGATCGATACTTTGATTGCTTCCCATGTTTTGCTGAAATAGCCGTCTAAGTGAGTGAGAATAATTCTATTGAGAGATGTTTCTGATTTTTAATGATTGTTTGTGTTGAATTATTTTATTTTTTTTTATTAGTATTTCAAAACTAAAAATACTTATTACAAATAAATGGTCCAAAATGATTAACACTTTAAGAATAAAAATAGATTTCTAATTATGTATCCCCCCTCCTCCCCCCATATCCTTAATTCTAACAAATTGTTTTTTGAGTTGAATATTAAAAGTTTATATGGAGAAATTAATATTTGCTGAATTGAAGAGAATACAAAATACGTTTAAAATAAATTTTC
>Ga0302271_10004975_pt1 | contig 10320 bp, 5 predicted proteins | sample III_Bog_N1_1_FD_198767 | JGI IMG/M metagenome (GOLD analysis project Ga0302271, IMG submission 198767) | Peat permafrost microbial communities from Stordalen Mire near Abisko, Sweden - III_Bog_N1_1 | ecosystem: Environmental > Terrestrial > Soil > Wetlands > Peat | place: Sweden: Abisko... | reverse complement strand
ATGATTCACTCATATTTTGTTGTTGTGATTATTCAGATTGTTTTTTTTGTGTTAATTGTTTTTGATGATTTTTCTTTGAAAAAGTTAAAATTAATCTTGGAAATATTTTGTGAAATAAGATATGCAAATGAATTAAGGAGGGGAGGAGGGTTAAAAAGGATATTATGATTATATAATGATTGGTTCTGTCTAATAATATCATGTCTTTGTATGACTCAAACGCTATTCTCTTTCCTTCTGGGAGAGAATCTGAAATCAATAGAGAAAAATAGATAATTCATTAAAACCTAAAGTAAGTCTACTAATTCAGTGAATATCTATTAATTGGAGCATATTCATGAGGAAAGCGGGTGATTAAATTGCAACTTAGGATAAACCTTTCGTCATAAATGACTCTGAAGTTTGTGAAACAAACAAAAAATAAAATCATTGATTTTGTCACTTTCGGGATACAATTCACATATAGAATTATTAAACAAACCATTCAGAAGTAATCTAATAAATTATCATGAAATTACCTAAAAACAGATCAGGTATTCAATATTTTTTAGCTTATTCTTTATCTTTTGAGATTTGGGGAGAGAATATCAGCGAATGAGATATTATTTTTTTCTTTTTCTTCAGAAAACCACAATACACATTTTCGTTGATTGCTGGATTCTCTTGTGGGAGAATTAAAGAAGCTACCTCTTCCAAGAGAAAATAACTCTAAACTAGAAAGATTTTACACATTTACGCTATCCTTGCTCTAAGAACAGCAGCTACAATACCATAAAAGAAGAAACAAAAGAACAATAAATCTTGTAGTCGCTTGCTCCTCTCTTTCTGGATCCCTTCCTTAATTTGTGAAAATGAGCTAAGAATTAGATTTCTTTGGTGAAGATATTGAGGAATCGAAGAATGATAGTGAATTAAACTCATTTATGATTAAGGATCTAGATAAAGGCATATCTTATGACTCTCGAGAGGAGAGTAAAGTAGCAGAGATCAATTCCAAGTTTGACTTGGTTATCCCTGAAACACTCGATAATTCCATGAAGCTACAAACCAAAGCATGGCAGGATTACTGGTAATTTACAAGAACAAGTGAAATATGTATTTTTATGATTTTATGTTACTTCCATTCAGGCGAAAGATACGCCGTTTGAAGGAGGAATTCTTTGACTGCGTTCAAATGGGTGATCTGCAAGGAGTCAAATAAATCCTAGAACAGCCTAATATGCCCTTCAACGCTGATATTAGGTAGACTTTTATCAATCTTTTTTACTTAAAAGTATTCTTTTTCTTTGTGATTTCTTATTCTTGTTTCTTTCTTTCTTCAAATAATAGATGGCACGATGAGTGGACACCATTGCATTACGCAACTAACGAAGGCCATTCTGAAGTAGTTGAATATCTAATCTAAAAAGGAGCTGATGTTAAAGCTAAGACATCTTTCGACTACACAACTTTACATTTAGGAAGTATTCGAGGCAGTCTAAAATGCATCGAATTGATTCTAAAGAACGACAATTCTTTTATTAACGATCCCGACAAAGATTTCAACACACCCTTACATTACGCCTGCAAGTACGGTTTTTAGAAGATCGTAGAGGTGTTATTAGATTGCAATGCATGTGTGACGGTGCTCAACAGTGTTGGAAACATGCCAGCGTAGGAAATATAAAATTTTGATGTATTGTAAGTTGTTCTGCGGCGAATTCACGAAAATGGAATCGAAGTAGAGAAATTATTGCCATCGAATAGCTACAACAGGACAATATTTCATTCGAATATTATGAAAAACAGTAGACAAGATCATGTGAATAAGCTACTTAGGTTAACGAAGTCGATCGATCCATCGTCGTTTGTTTCAAAATAGCAAACTAATGATGTAACGAAAATTAGTTAAGTTTCGATGTTTTTCTAAGAAGATTTTATCGATTTTAGAGCAATCAATCAGAGAATCAGCAACAGTAGCAGCCCTTAGCTAACTCTCTGACATTAAAGCAGAAACTCTCCAAGAACAATTTGTTTTTTAAGTAAATTCAAATTCCGTCTAGTGAAGATTATCATGTTGGTCCTGGTGATTTTGGAGTCATCGAAACTCTTGGGAAAGGTGCGTTCGGGTAGGTTTATTTAGTCTAGAAGAAGGACGATGCCAATCAATATGCTATGAAAGTACTCTAGAAAGAGAGGATCTTAGGGAAGAAAATATTGAAGTATGCTCTGACTGAGAGGAATGTCTTAAGTGTCATGCAACATCCGTTTATTGTGTCACTTAAATATGCATTTCAAACGAAAAATAAACTCTATCTTGTCATGGATTACTGCCCAGGGTAAAATTAGAGAGAGAAAGAGAGAGAGTGAGATTAAGGAGAGATGGATATTATGGGTTTTTTTTGGTTTTTAAATATTGATTATGTTGTTTTTGTGAATTGTTAGTGGTGATTTAGACCATCTGCTATTCCGTAAGGGTCGTTTACCTGAGAGCATAGCTAAGATCTATATCTGTGAGATTCTGTTAGCTTTGGAAGCACTCCACAGCAAGAATATTATGTTCAGAGACTTAAAACCTTCTAATGTAGTCCTCGACAAAGACGGTCATGCTTGCATTACTGATTTTGGTTTAGCTAAACAAGGGATTTGTCGTGGAGATATTACCAAATCATTCTGTGGATCCTTAGCGTATTTACCTCCTGAAATGCTTAACAAAACAGGTCATACGTAGAGTTTAGATTGGTATTTACTTGGGGTGTTATTCTATGAGTTGCTAGAAGGAATGCCACCATTTTACAGTGATAGCAAGTAGAAGTTATTTGAGAATATTAGGACGGCAAGTTTGAAAATGCCGAAAAATGCGTCAGAAAATGCAAGGAGTCTTCTGAAATAAGTAACAAAAATAATATAAGGGGAAAAGATGATGATTTGTATGAGTTAAAATTGGTTGTTGATATGTTAATTGGTTGCATTTATTTGAATAGTTATTGAGCAAGGATCCAGTGACGAGATTGGGGAGTAAAGGAAGTGAAGAAGTGAAGAATCATGCTTTTTTTAAAGATGTCAACTGGGAAGATGTCTACAATAAGTAAACTTTTGGCAGATATTTATTACTTTACTTACAAGAGATGATGTTATTATGTTGATTTTTTCTATTATTTTAAATAAAAGAAAATTGCTTCCACCTGTACCAAAGAAATAACCTATTTAGACACCTGAAACTAAGCAAGTTGATAACTTGAAAGTGACTGTTTCTATGGAAGAACAACGACGTCTCGAAGGTGTTGAGTCGAATTATGTGGACTCATGGGATTTCAATATGAAGAATAAGTAGACTCTGTAATGAAGGGACAACAGCAGGGGAGTGAATGGGGGAGAGCTCCACTGCAATTATAACAAATTATAATATATTTTTCTAATTTCATTTGTATTAATATCTCTAGCAAAACTAATAATGTTATGTTGTTTGTTGAAGCTTTGAAGATTAAGTATTGATTTTACTCGTTTTTTATATGTTACTCATATTGACAAAATGTGCCTTGAAATGGATATTCAAAGTATATGATGTAGTGAGGATAAAGTGATTTTATTAAACGAAAGAATCTGTTTGTTTTGAGTTTTCCCAATTTGTATTTGTTTGAATGAATGATGCTGGGAAAAAACATTATTAAGTAAGTGAAGAAGATTTACTTAAAAGGGTAAGACATTTATTATGCTGGATACCTTCCTGAGCAAGAACCTTATTTGAACCCCACTGAGATTCATAGCTCTCTTTTTTTTAAATTAACAATTAGTATTGATAGTAAAGCTCACTAATGATAAACTGAATTATCTACAAAAGTGAGGAATCTCAGATATGAATCCTTTTCAACTTAGAACTTTTAGAAAACCAAATATTAACCTTATTCTTCTATTGAATTTGTGAAAGTGAATTTAACCACAATATCTTATGAATAAAAAAAAAGCACGTAGCAAAAAAATAATTCAGATTATGCTTTCTTCTATATGTAATTATGCCAAGGTTAAGATTAATGTACAAATGAGCTTAAAGAAAGCAAATATCTTTTTAACAAAATGAGCAATCAGCTTAGTACATGTTGCAATGGAATTAATGCAATAATATGTCCCCATCTTGATTAGGAGTTTATTTAATACCGTTTAGACATTCAAGCAGGAGTATTTTGTGAAGTAGATAATAAAGAAAAAGCAGCTAAGAGACTCAAATTATAATTAAGAACATTTTTATGATAAATGATTTTTAAGATAAATTGAAGGAGCATTAGATAATTACTTATGATTAATTTATGATAATAGCTTCATAATGTGAGTATGTATGCTTGCAATAACTTATCTCATGGACAAAGTTATTAGGGTTCTGGGGAAAATGTATCTTACTTTTTCCTCCTGGATTGGGCAATTTGATTATTCAAAAGAACCAAAAAAGGGGACTAACTTAGCTTATCCGACTTGCTAATTTAATGGAACCAAAAAAGAAACAGACAAATAACGATCACCCCATAGATAGACCTGTTACTGAAGAGATAAAATATCTTAAGAGTTAGCTTGTGAAATAGACTAATCCAAAACCAAACCATTTAAGCATGTTAACCCTTTAAATGTTAGATTTAGAATCACTGATCCCTTGTTCAAATAATAATTAGATTTCTCAGACTCCAAAACTAGAGAAAAACAAAAGGGAACATAATATTACAGGTCAAATTATTTATATTTTTTTCAGAATGTCCTGTCTGATTGCATCTTGGAAATGGTTCATAAAAGATGGTGCAAAAACAATGAATTGCTAATCATTTATGCATTTGATGGATGTCTGTGGTTTCTTCAACCTTCGAATCACTCCCAGCTAAGCTGTGCTGTTTTTCGAAGCTGCTAAAAAGAACTAATCTGCTAAAGGTATGCATTTCGAAGAGTTCTTAGTCCTTTTGAGTTTTATTTCAAAGAAAACAGGATGTGCTCAGGAATAAGTAGAAAATGTTATCAAAAGTGCACATAACAATTATCTTTCAAAGAGAGCAATGACAAAAAAAAAGAAGAACAATTAAAAATGTTTTAGAATTCCATATCCTAATGTTAGCTTTGTCTCAGCTTGCTCTTCTCCTTGGAACTAAAAGTAGTCTTAGCCCCCAATAAGTTTACAGCTTAATTCAATGAGATCTCATTAGCCAGTGAAATAATTACTGCAATAAGCTTAAACACCCCAATAATCATAAGAATCCCATCGATCATAGTCTTTTTGTTAGAATATTTCTTCTTCGCAACAATAAGTAAGTTGCTGCTAAAGTAATATCTTTAATAAGAATTCCTTAAAGGAACCATGGAACTAATAACCAATACCTTGTCTTCCATCAGAAAGCAAATCAAAATGCAAGATGTTTTATCATTAGCCTTATGTAGTTGAATACCGTTATTTAGATGAGATTTTAACTTAAAGAAACGCAAGCAGACTAAGAGAGGAAATGTGATAATCAATTAACTTCTTTGGTGGTTATCCCGTAGGAAGAGTTTTGCTAGATAAAATTATATAAAGTTTGTATGTTGGCTAGTCTGCAAGTGTGTCATTTCGATATTTTGTGAAGAAAATTTTAGTAGAAGATTTTTGAGATATTTTTCCCTGTATGAAGCATCAATATTCTCACTTTTTTGATAATAAAAATAACAAAAAAGTTTGCCTTTTTATCCTTAGCAGTTGATGAATGGATGTAATTAGCTAAAATGGCTTTCAGAAGAATGCTAATTTAGAGTGAAAAAAGGAAAAAATTCAATTAAACAATTTTTGGAACTTAAAATCTACTAAAACCAGTAGGAAATTAATAGAAAAAGTTCAAATATTGTAATTAAAGAGTTAGAGTAATCAAAAAACGCAAGGCTTTTGATTTTGAAAAGAGAGAGAGAATAAGAAGAAGAGTATTAAATGGATTCTTCAACTGAGAATCTCCAAGAGTTCATAGAATTACATCCACCATTGCCAGATGTGATTAAGAAGAAAGAAGATCATGAGAATATTATTGAGCTAATCGATGATAGAACTGAAGATGATATGTTTGCAGATGATCCTCATGGATAAGAATATAAGCATGATAGACTAAACATATTTAGGAATGAAGGTCTATCTGATAAAACAACAGTATTTGAGTTTGATAATCACTCAACGCTTCTGAGAAATGCAGATCAAGAGTCTGTAACTTACAATTAATACAACAATTACTTTGATAAACGTAATTAAGATGTAAGAAATATACTACCATTCTTAGGAAAATCGTATTAAACCATATAAATGATGATTCTTAAATGAAAAAAATACACTTAGGAATAGAATTGGATTGATGGTGATTATGATACTAAACAGAAGTTAACTGCAGAGTAACTCCTTCATGAAGATGACATGCACATAGGAAATGAAGTCAAACATATTGAAATTGATGGTGGAGTGGAGCTAACAGGATAATTAGAATAAATCAAAGATGTTAAAAGAAAAAAAGGAGATTCTAAAAAGAATGTGAAATCAACAGCAGCAAAAGTAAGAGCTGAATAAGAGGTAGTACTTCCTGTAGTTGTTGTTGAGAAATAAAAGACTATGATTGAGATACTTCTCAGCTAAACTATCACCTAGGATACTACCACTGAAGGATCTCAAAATTATCGTTCAAAACAAAAAGGAAAACGAAGATTGAATTAAGATCAAACAATCAGGATTGAAGCCAAAGGAGAAGAATTAGTGCTATCTGATATCGATCCCTTCAGAATATCTCCTGATGGAGAAGAGAAATAGGATTAGGTGAATATCTGGGTGAGGAATAGTGAAGTGAATTGGAAGGAATTGCTTGGCTTAGAAACATAATAGAAATCATTATATTCGTTGTTTCTCATGCCTATTAAGATTCCATCGTTCTTTAATCGTTCGTTTCAATAAGTGCCACTTCTCTTGTATGGAGTAAATAATTTTAGGTTTGGGGGATTATGATGTTGAAGGATATGGATGGTTGGATATAATTCGGGATGTTTATTTTTTTAAGAAATTCAGAAGTAAAAGAGAGAAGTTGAAAGAGCATTTTTCTTAATTTTTTCAATTTTTTGAATTATTATTTGACTTAAACAGCCAGGTAACTGCGGGAAGAGTGCATTGATATGCAGCTTTGCCAAGGAATTCAAGGAAATACCAGTGATGTAAATAGATTGTCAAACACTTTTCTAAGATTTATCAGCACCGAAAAACACTAAAATAATGTAAATTCATATTTCATTTTATTAAATTACTTGATTTTATCCCTTCTTGGTTTGCTGTTTTATCCCTTTAGCAAAGTTGAGGACATAGCATCCATTATTAAATCTTCCAAATCCAATAAGTTTATTGTATTCTTCAAGAATATGGATTAGATCTTTGCATAAAGAGCCATTGTCTAGTAGAATGAATCTGAAAGGTCATTTCAAGCTAGACAATGTTCCGGTGATGTTCTGGATCTCATTGAATCCCTCACCAAGGATAAGCGTGTTTATCTGATAGTTTCATCTGAAAGACCATGGAATTTGACTATTAAAATCTAACGATTCTTCTAAAAATTATTGCCAGTTTCTTGGCCAAAATAAAAAGATAGAGCAAACTTTTTAAGCAAGAAATTTGAAGGGAATTAGGCCATCAATAAAGAACTGATTGACAACTTAGCAAAACTTGCGAAAAGGTATTCCTTTGGGAAGCTAAAAACAATGGTAGAATAAGTGAATCTTGCTTGCTAACAAAGAGCCAAGCATTTCATTAAATTAATCGATGTCAAAATATCGAAGGAATTTATCTCAACAGAATACTAAGGTTCCTACCCGGAATATGTAAGCAAGACAAAATATATTAATTAGTTAAGTTTCTTCTATTATTTTTCAATAATATTCATACCCATTTTCTGATTTGTAGAGTGAATACTTGCAGTACATTTAAGCCAACGAAAGTGAGCTATTAACATATGAAAAATAAGTATTTGAGAATTATGCCCTCATTAGAGAGAGACTCTTACAGGATCATCTGCACACACAACATCTACAGTAAGCAAACCTCAAGTCGATGAATATTCTATTCTGATGAGTTGAGGATAATTAAGTGCATTACATACTGTTTATTTATTGTACGAATAACTTAAAATGCATGTTGTAAGAGAGTATTTTAAAAAAAATAATGGAAGAATGTCGATTATGGTTTGAATTATAAAATAAATAAAAAATACTCATTTTTTAAGAGTGATTTGCAAGTAAAGTAAAAATATAGTTAAACTAATATGGTTTCAAATATATTTGATAATCTCCCTGAGTTCATTTCTGTTTAGGAGAGGTAGCAGTGAGAATGAAATATTTTTATTATTAATCCCATTGGATAGTTATCTTTCAGCAAGAATGCTATCTGTTGGATAATTTGTAGTCTGTTTAGCTTATTTCTTGACATCAGGAATTTCGAATATCTTCGAATTGTTACTGTTAGACTTTGCTTATTTAGATAAGGTTTCATGAATAAAAAGGAAATTCAGTCTCTCTGCAATTTCTAAAGTGATCAAAATTAAATAAAAAAATATTATTAGTTTATTTTTCTTAGGGGTTGTTGTACATTTGAACATTTTCAATTTCAAATTACTTGTCTGATGGAGTTTATATTTATATAAGAATTCTAACGCTTCTGGTGCTAAGGGAATCTTACTCTTGCAGTTGTGTATTTCCTGTTTGCATAAGCATATCAAAAAGATTGTTTATATTGAGAAAAAGTTACAAATAAATTATCTTTATTTTGGTAGATTTTTTGAAATCTTACAAATATTTTATCAATGCTGGCTCCGTTATCCAGTAAGAATCTAGCCATTGAATAGTTCGCTTTCAACAAAACTGTGTAAGTAGGATTCAACACTAAAGACTTTTTGGGAGAAGAATAAAACAAAACAGTTAAAGCAAATACAACAAAAATAAGAAATATCCAAAATAAATGTTAATATTTCCTCTAATTGTATTATGAATTAACATATGATTACTCTATTTTCTGCATCTGCATCAATGTCTGCATTGTGTTGAAGTAGAAACTTCACAATTAGCTTTAAGTCCCAATGGCAGGCCATGAGAAAAGCTGATCGACCTCCTTTGTCTGCTTGATTCACTTCACTTCCTATTTTTATCAGAAATTCAATCATCGGAAGCATCTATCTCTCTCGTTCAATAGCACTCGATACAGCCGCCATTAGGAGAGTCAAGCCTCGCTACAAAAGGAAATAATAAGAATAAGGATGTTTAATTAAAATCCATCAAAAAGAATGGTCAATATTTTATTTTTGAATATTTTTTGGTAGATAATATGTCTGTTGTTATGATTGATTATTACTGGATCGAAATAATTAGGGTCGATTTTATGCTAAGAGAAGAATTACTACAAGCCATTCAGATCTGCTTTGTTGATAAATCCAAATGCTTCTTTCTAGAGTTTCTCCTAAGAAAAAAATAACAATAAAGGAAAATGAGCTTTTGTTGTGGTTGTTGATTTGTTTTAGTTGGAATTTAGAAGGAAATCGTAGATTTAGGATTTTTAAATATGGTGCGCGTCTACCTTTTAGAAGTTGGATTCAAAGAAACCCTTGATTTTAGATGCCAACATTAGGAACTAGATGTTTGTCTTTTTACTTGAAATGTATTTGCTGTTTAGAGAAAGGAATTTATTATTTTTTTACTTATTTAATTATTTTGAGCTAATATTGCCAATAAGCAATTAGTCGTTTTTAATTCTGAAATCAAGTAATCTATCTTAATAATTGGCTTAATTTCCTGAGATAATCCTTCGGATTCCTTGTCAGAAAAAGAAAAATATTCCCACAAAAGAGATAATAATTTTTTGTCGTATTATGAAGAAGCTAAGAAAAAAGAATTGAGAAAAGTTAAATCTGATTGAAAGATAATCAAAAATTCTTTGATTGAAGTTTAGTTAGTTTTGTAGAAGGTATTCACATCATAGATGGGTTTCTAAATACAAAAAATAAAGAAAAAAGTGTAGAGAAATAGGATTCAAAAACGATTAAGATCAAGAGAGAAGAGTTTCAAAGGGGGAGATGTCTTTGGGGAGATAACCCTAAGAAGATGACCAGGTTTTTAATGGTGATTACAAAGATAGCTTTGACAAAGAAGAAACCAATGAAAATGCAGGAGTAAATGATAGATGTGATAATCAGGAAATTTCTCAAAGTAGAAAAGATAATAGTAGTAATTTTGAGGAGGAGAAAGAGCAATACAGAGGAGATAATATTGAAAGACTTGAGTAGCTGAGTTATCCTTAGGGTATTCCTGCTCTTGACTCTGAGAATATCTTGGAAA
>Ga0302271_10004973_pt1 | contig 10321 bp, 7 predicted proteins | sample III_Bog_N1_1_FD_198767 | JGI IMG/M metagenome (GOLD analysis project Ga0302271, IMG submission 198767) | Peat permafrost microbial communities from Stordalen Mire near Abisko, Sweden - III_Bog_N1_1 | ecosystem: Environmental > Terrestrial > Soil > Wetlands > Peat | place: Sweden: Abisko... | reverse complement strand
CCCAACCCCAACCCCAACCCCAACCCCAACCCCAACCCCAACCCCAACCCCGTTTTCTTCACTCAAAATTCGATTCCACACTGATTAGTATGTTTCTTCTTTCTGTTTTTATTAAATAATTTGTCTGAATGTTTGTTGATAAACCCAATAAGGAAAAAAAATCATCTACAGTAATAAACAAATAATAAATGCTCATAAGATCATAAGAAAATGCCTGTGACTTAACCACTTATCACAGATAGACTAAATCATTATTAAAACTGAAATAATCTTTTCTTAATATGAATTCAAGCTAGAATTTGAATTTAATTTTCCTAAATACATCCTCTCCCCACCCTCGCCCCCCTTATTTTTGATTTCTTTTTTTTTAATATTATTCTTTTATTTTAAATTTCTTTTTTTTTGTTGTAATTTTTAAATATTGTCTCTTTCTTTCTTTCTCCCCTCCCTCCCCCCATTTTTGTTGTATTTCAGTATTGTTTTTAAAATTTCATTCATTTGTTCATATAAAATATTATCTTCTCTCTTTTTCTCAATTTTAGTCTTGTCTTTTTGTGGATTTGAACCCAAAAAGCCTTGAACTCTCTTTATGTTGGCTGCCTAGGACCTTTAAAGGGTTTTTCATAAGCTCGAACTTTTATGACATGCCTTAAGGTTCTCGTAAGCCAATAACAAAAACTTAAAGAGTTCTGCTAAATCGAAGGTTTCATATTAAGACTAAAAGAACTTCCAAGATAAAACAATCTTTTTCGAAAGTTACGATCATGAGCCAATTAACAGTTTTAAATCACTAGATTGATGTATTTTTTCACATCTCGGCATCTTGTTCTGGTACAGAACGCAAGTTTTTCATCTTTAAAAACTAAGGGGATAACAAGCTGTTAACATTCTTGGAGTGATGCGCCTTGAAAGGTAGAATAATTTCTAAAGAAAATAAATCTAATCCTTTCAAAGTGTTCTCAGTCGCTCACTCACATTTGAATGTCCAACAGGTGACTGAAATTTAAGAAAATCAGCCACCTGCATTTGAGGGAATCTAAAAAACTATGTAGCATGAAAAGTTTGGTCGTGCCTTCTTAAATGAAATGACCTTCTTCATTTCTGTTGTAGTTGCTGATTCAGAACAATAATTTTCACAAGGACATTCAATCACTTATCCATTCGTGTTTCCTAAATTAAAATTTGAGTAAATTAAATCATTTGAATGTTTTTTTTCTTTTTCTTTTTTGTTATTAATTTCCTTTGATTTTTGAATTTTTTTTTGAATTTGTCCGTTCATTTTTTTCAAATCTTTTATCATTTTGATTCATCTTTTAAAACCTAAGTAAATCCTTCTTTTTCATGAGATTTTACTTCTTTTCTCCCCAATATCAAAAGAAGATAAATAATTATTTTGCCTTTGAATTTTAAGATTGCAAAACCACATAAACAAAACATAATATTAATATTCTGATCTTTCCTTTGATAATTAATAAATATTTTAATCATTGAATCTTGTTTGCAAAACAATTAAAAAAAGCTTATGAAGAAAAACAATAATACGAGAGATAGATAAAAATAATAACTTTAACACATTTATTGTTTTAGATTTAGTTTGGTTAATAAAAATGGTCTTTTGTTGGCTTTTCAAAGTTTTGAAGAGGTCTTGTGCTTGAGAGCTTCTTCCTTCTTTTCGTCTTCGATTGCTTTAAGCTCCATTCTTTATTGGAACTTATTCATGGAGTCTTCGAAGATCTAAACGGATTCCTTGTAGACTTTGTCGAAAATATCAATGAAAATATCCATATTTTCATGTGTGTGTTAAGGCATAAGATTCAAACGAAGACGAGCTTCATTCTCAGCGACAACTGGATATTCGATTCCATTTACATGTACACCATTGTCCATCATAAGACGAGATACCAAACGGCAAACGATTTCATTTCCAATGTAGACAATCATAATTGGGCAAGGCTGGCCGAGGATCTTATAGCCGAGAGCGTTGAGTTTAGTTTTGGTGTAATTGTAATTATCAAGCACTTTTGATCTAATTTGATTACCGTATTCACTCTTGAGAATGCGGAGCTATGCCAGAGCAGTGTTGCATTAAATAGGATTAACAGCATTTGTGAACATGTATGCTGTGCAGTGCAGTTTGAGGTATTCAATGACATGTTCATTTTAACATCCGATGAATCCAAGGTTTGTGGAAAGACACTTGGAACCACCTGCCATCAGAAGCACATTCGAAAGATCTTTTAAGCCTTGCATTTCCCAAGTACCTTTGCCTATTGAAAGAACAGGAATGAAATTAAGATGAAGATTACAAAAATTGGCTATAAGTTTTCTGAAAAATTACCATTGGGTCCCATGCATCCGAAGTCATGAGCAGAGTCGATCATAAGGAAGGCGTCATATTTCTTAGTGATTTTCTGAAGTTCAACGAGATTGGCAGTGTCAGCATCCATGGAGAAGAGACCCTCTGTGATAACGAAGATGCCTTCATCTGGATATTTATCACGAAGTTCCTTGATCTAAGCCTCCATGCTCTCATTGCAGAGATGTTTAACTTTGTAGATATTCTTAGTCGCTGCCTTAGCTCCCTCAAGGAGGCAATTGTGGTCTAGGGCATCCATGACAACGTGATCATTTGCCTTCACTAGAGCCTTAATAAAAAAGAAAAATAATTGAAAATGTAAAAACATTAATAGAAAATAAGATCTATTTATCATAAAGGGTCTATTTTCGTGAATGGGGAGATTTTATTTTTCAGTACCCAGAATAATAAATTAATTATCTATAAAAAAATCTTTGTTTTATTTTGTTGGGACAAATCTGTAATCACAGCACAATCTCATCTTCATCTTCATCTGCTAATTTAATTTTATTTGGCTTACTTTGATAGCACCGAAACCTGCCAACCATCCTGCAGACAACAGCATAATACTCTTGACTCCCCAGAATTCTTTGAGTTCCTCGACTAGCTGATAGTAATATTTATGCCCTCCAAAAGCAAGAGGTGATCCACAGGAATTTACACCGTATTCCTAAGCAGCTTCGATAGCTGCTTACTTGGAACTCTCACTTTAGCTGAGTCCGAGATAATCAGCACTAGCAAAGTTCAACCCATAAAAGGTCTCTCCAAACTCATCTTATCCGTAGCATTCCGGTCCTGGAGCACTAAGAGTCCGCCTGCTGTAGAGAAAAAGATTTGTACTCTTGACACTATCAATCCACTTGCAAAATGGTTTAGTCCTCTCGAAAATATCCTTGCCTCTAGGATGATGATGGATATTGTAATCCATCTCAACAAGTTATTCGAAATCTACCGCTCTAGGCTTAAGCCCTGTTTCATGTTTGGCTGTGGTTGGAAAGTTCCTCATCTGAATGTTTATTTGGCTAAGATTTGCTTGCTTTCTTTTTGTTTTCTAATTACTTTTCTAATCAAAATATTCAGGGACTTCATTCCTTTTAAAATCAGGATTCATCATTAAATACACAGAACGTGTAACTTATGCGTCATCAAATTCATCCTTGTTTTAATAAATAGTACTCCAATCCCACTCCCCTCGTTTCCAAGGTAAAATCTTTCCTTGGAGACTCTTTTTGAACAGAGTATGATTTGATAAGAGTGGATAATCTATTATTTTCAGGTTTATATGATGCTCTTCCATCTTTTTCAATGTTTTAAAAGTGGCAGCATTAATAATAGCCCAAACGAATTCATCCTCTTTCATTTTATTTTACTATTTCTTAAAAGTTCTTCCATCTAGTAAAATTTACCTGATTTACTTGTTTAGATAATGATAATTACAGTTTGCTTAAAAAATGGATTATTTATTTTTATAACAATAATTTACTAATTGTGTTTTGTTTTGCTTTGTTTTAGAGTAAACTAAAAGATTCATTCTACTAATTATTTGATTTTTCTTTAAAAAAATGAAAATTACATTCCTATGAACTGCTTTTTACCTGAATTATATTATCTATTACTCTTTAGTTCTCTTGGATACCACACAAATCAAGGAGATAAGCAACTTAAGAATATTATTAAAGTAACAGACAAAAGCAGCTCACTATTCATTCGAATAATTTAAATCGGTATTTCATTCTTTTTTCTTACGTTGATATGTGAGATACAATTAAGCGTGATTCTCACCAGATCTTACCCAAAAATCTTAACAAATTAAACAAAAAGTTAGTCTCATAAAAAAATCAAATTATTGATTCTGAAATTATTATTTGAATTATAATTTCTTTCCTCCCCAGATGGAGCATTCAATTAACATACAAAAAAGGGACATTTAATGATTAAATTAATCGATAATTAGATAAAATTATTCAAATATTGGTTTTCCTCTCTTAAAAATGGCTGATTCTATTTTGAATCTCCCATTAGTTTTTAAAAATCTCGCCAAACACCAAAGCTAAGCTAATTCCCTGTGGATACACTCAAGCAACCGTAACTAGCAGGGTTATTAGCTTTTAGCTTCTCTTTTTCTTGCTATTCCCGGCATCATTTTAGCAATCTAAAACAAAAAACTTAGAGATCCAAATAAAAAGAAAGGAAATCAATATCTTCATTTTTCAAAGTTGCAATCGTTTGTGAAATACATTTTTATATATGCTACGTACATGTAAATAATCAAGCCTTAAGATAGGCATATCCTCACTTTGTAAGAATGCATCTAACATTAATATATTCAGTTCAACATGTTGATTTTTATTAAAGAACTTTCATTTTGTTCTAAAAGATAAGATATGCAAAAATTGTTTAAAAATGAAAAGATAAAGAAAAAAAAGCATGAATGAAAAATCAAATAAAACCAAAAAAATAAATGAAAAATAATTCAAATATTTAATTTGAATTCAAGCACAACCAGAGGATAGAAGCATGCCTTTGTGCATATGCGATTAGATATGCCTTTCAAAATTGAAGTTCATTGATTTTTGGATTATCCAAATTATTAATTAAATTTCTCCTATTAACATTGTTATTATGGAATGATTTCTAAGAGAATATTGATCTAAATCAATTATTTTTCAGATTTATAACTTTCATTAGTTATTTTTAACCAATTATTATCTTTTATTCTTGAAAAATCTTTGTCTATAATTTGTTTTGTTTAAAAATGACATATTATTCTCATTTTATTTTGCTTTTCCTTCATTGAATTGAAGAACATATGTTCGCTCTTACTTAATATTGGATGGACAAAGGGACGATTTATTAAATAATTGTTAAGAATTAATTTTAATACCTTTAATAATCATGAATCTCCCCACATATGATTTTCCAACATCCATTTATTTAATATTAATTAATATTTTTTTTAGAACTAAATTTTGATTATGTCTTTTTCATCTTCTAACTGCCATTCTACCAGACTTAATTATCATATATGGGGATCGATTCTAATAACAATTAAATTACTTTAACTATTGCGCGGGGTGGAGAGAATAACTGATTGAGATAAATGAAAGAGAAAAAATGGAAGTTTTTTATAAAGCTACACATTGTCTAATCGATATGAATCTTCTTCATCAAATTAGACTTGTTGACAATATATTCATGCATTGCATTTGAGCTCTTAAGAATGTGGACTTTACCATAAAGTCTTGTGTGGAGAGCTCTCTTGCAGAAAAATATAATCCCCAGCAGAAGTTTTTAGCCATATAAATTGCCATCCAGACACTTCAATGCAAACTGAAACTAACGTATGCATTGAGTGAATATAATTTTTTGAAAAATGGAGGAGAATCTTTCAGTCCCCAGTTAATAAGAGTCCCCCTTGGATATAAACTGTTGGCGAAATGATACAAAAAGTTATGATGAATTGTTTGAAGAGATGAATGAATGACAAATAATCCTATTGATAAAGTTCTTATTTTGAACTAAACAAAACATCTTCTTTAAGGAGTGAGTTCCTAAAAGAAGGATAGTATGGATTGTCAAGATATTTCAATAAAAATATGTGCAAAAAATGCCAAAATTATTTAAACGAATTGAGCAAAATCAACGATAAAAATAACGATTAGATTGAAAGGATATTAAGGAAAGAGAAAAATATGATAAATGAATGATAAAAATAAACAAATTGAAATGAAAAATAAATAAAACCAGATCTTAAAAACCTACATATCAATATGATAGTAAATACCCACACACGCTTTTGTAACAACTGGAATGTGTGAAAGAAGAAAAAACCATGCTTAAAAGAGGAAAAGAAACTAAAAAGTTGTTTTCTGGTCAGGGGAGGAGACGATGCCAATTTTATGAAATCCCATTCGATTTTTAACGAAGGGTTTCCTCAACTGCTTGATTGGACGATTTTTGAGTTTGAAACATCCATTGAAATCAAGGTAGAAAATGTGTTTTTGTAATAGGTATTAAAAATGCGAAAAGGATGTATCAAATGAATCCTCCCCATTTCTTCTTTATTTTCATTATCTTTGGCTTTGGAATAAGCACACGTGTTTCCATTGTCATTGTGTCATTTGAGAAATATTATAATAAAATCAAGAACTTTGAGGAATCTGAGGAGTAATTTTTCAAAATTGACGCATTTTTTAGGATTCTAAAACACTAAAGATAGCTTAATTTTATCTCATCAGTGAACTGAATCTAAATAAATGCATTCATTAGAAAATATTAAAGAATGGAATCCAAGAGTAAAATAGATTTTTAATAGTTCTGTGAAAAATCACAGTATCATTCATTATTGTATAATAAAAATAAATAATTTAACAATTGTTAGGCAAAGAAAACATAAACATCATTTACATTTGAAATGCAATAATTGTCCTCTAAAACGATCGTGTTTATAATAATCATATTAATTATCTTGTTTTCTCTTGCAAAGAGTGAGTCAACCTTAGAAGAGGAGAGAAAATTAGTAACTTCTAATCAGCCTGATGTAAAGGAATTACCATAGCCGGGGAATCTTGGAATAAAAAACTTTTTTTCTTCCAAAAAGAAGGAAGACCCTGTTCCATTCAATACTAAGCCTACTGTTACGGTATATGAAAGGCCGAAAAAACAAAAGCAATCTCCTTACAAACCTCCTTCTTCTTTGGATAAATTAAAATTTTGGAAGAAGTGCTTTCTCCCCAGCGAAGAACTTTACAAGGGAAAGTGTGCGAAAAAGTGTGTGGGAAAGGAAGTGAGAATAATGGGGAAATGTATTTTAAGAGTCAAAGATAGACCAATACCATAATGAAGATATTATTTGTTCAACATATTTGTGATTATTTTTGTTTGAGTGTGAGACCTAAGATTCTCTTTAAAAAAAAAATAATTGCTTTTTTCTTTCATGAATAATAAATAAATTGCATTGGGATTGATTAATATTGAATTATTTAATTGTATCAAAAAATTAAGATGTTGTACTTTTCTTTTCTTCAGAATTTAATTCTTCTCTCTATCATAATCATATTTAGCTTTCAAAGATGATTTATTGACATTTTACAGATAAAATAATACTATGAAAAAAGCTAGTTATTTTTATTCTCGAATCCATTTTGATAAATGAGAATGAATATTTTGCAAAAAAACAATCTTGTAGAAAAGGTAGGCTTGTGTACATAATAAGCAAGAATACATGACATTGTTATTTTAAAATTTAGAAAAATCAGTTTTCCTCATCGGAGATCTTAGGAGCGAGATAGAATCTGAGAGTACCAAGATCATCGATTTTATATTCAACCATGAGAGGGTTCTCCTCAGACATGTTCAAACTCACAAAATTGCTCAAAGAAACAGCTTTGTTGAACATGTTCAGGTAGCGTAATGCGAATGTGAGCTTCACAGGGGAATCGATTTGAAGATTTACACGTTCGTTATCTTTCTCGTTGGAGTTTTGCTTGATAGTGATGGAACCTGCACCGATGTCACCACTGACACTGAACTTCACTGCTTCTTTGCTTGTTTCGATTTCCACTTTTTGAAAAGAAAAACATGATTTAGTTGATTAGATTTTGAGAATGTGTGTATGTGTGTGCTTTGAGAAAAAAATACCTGTTTCCGAGATTGAACTGAGTTCTTTGCAAATTCTTGAGAATTCTCCTGAGGACATTTCGATGATGGAGGAATAATCTGTGTCAGGAATTCCAAGTGATTCACTGTCGAGACTGATGAGATTCAGACTAAATTCAGATATTTTTGAAGCCTCTAAGTTGTTGTGAAGAAAAGAAAAAGGAAGTTAGCAAATGAATCAAAATGTCGAAGTAATTGCATGTCTGCTTCCATGATTAAAATCTAAAAAGCTTACATGTATTTTCAAAGAAGAATTTAAGGGAAGAAGGCTCCTCCTCTTCTGTTTGGAGTGTGATAGAATCATCGTTGCCAGCACATTTTAGAATCTTTGAGAGATTCTCAATGGAAAGACCTAGAGTTAGAGGACGATCGCAGCGATACTCTTTGAATCCATTTTCATTTAGTTTCAATGAAACCAACGCAACGTGTGCTGAATCCATGGCTTGCATTGAGAGACCACTTGAATTCGCATCAATGTTAACGGACTTCACTAGATCCTTGATGGAATCGATGATCTTCTTGAATGAGATGCTTTACTGCAGTTTGGCTTCGAACATGTCTTTAGAGGAGTTGAAAATAATAAAGTTGAAATTTTGATTCTTTTTTGTTAAGTTTTTATTTGTTTTTTTCTTTTCTTCCCGCCCTTCCGCACACTATGCTTTTAAAAACAGCCATCTCGGCTACAATTCTAATCAATTTTATGCTCCCGTCTAGTATTTACCATCCTCAAGCTAGGAATACTCTCCTCCCGCCCCCATTTCAAAATTCAAAGAAGATCCGCTAAATGCTGTGCATTCTTAAATTTTGAGTATTTTCAAAAGCAAAAAAAGATGCTTCAAGCATGGAAACAAAAAATAATTAGGCAGAGTCTGAATGTAAAGGAATAGCGTGTCTTTTAGGTTCAGGTTTCATCAAAGAATATCATTTGTTGGTTAATTAAAGGCTAAATTGAAAAATTGTCCTTTATTTTGCTCTGTTGATGAAATGAAAATGAGCTGCTAAAAAGTTCTTTTTATCTCTCTCTTTTGTGATTTATTTGGTTTGCTTATCATAGCTAGCTTTCTTTAAAGTCAATTCTAATATTTGTATTTCATCAGACAATCATAAATAGCTTTTTCTTAGATATTGTTTGATGCTCATTTTTTCATAATATTAATCCTATTTTATTATCCCCGAAACCTAAGCTAAAAAAACCTGTTCTTTTCTAGATTTACTTTTAAAATTCAGTTTTCAAAAGAAATTCCCACTTTTTACCCCTGCTTTTTGGTATGATCCTTTTAGAGTATTTTTAATTATTACTTTTCTCCCATCCCATGTTTCATTAATTCTTCTATTAATACTTTAGCTACTTTGCGTTGCGATAATCACAAACATCTATCTGTAAACTCAATTTCAAGCATGCTCCAAAAAACATCATTTTAAAACTTTCTTCTATGAATTCGTTTGATTTTCTTAATTATCATCTTCATCGTATTCTTCAAGTTATGAGACTTCAAATATTTTTTTGAGCACTTCACATCTATCTCTACATTGTTTTAGCTTAGGATCATTTGGTTGCAGAGAGTACTTCAATATTTCTAACCCTTCTGAGCAAGCTTGAAGAGCTCCTTCAAAATCCTCTTTCATTTCTTTTATCACACTCAGATCGATCAAGTTCAAGCCAACTAAAAAACCAAATCATCAATATCAATCACATACAAATGCATCATCACTTATAATTCCTCTTACTCTCTTCATGATTGGGGTCGAGATTATTCTTTTTTATTTTGAGTTCTCTTTCAAGAACAGGTAGTGCCTTAGTGTACTCTCCCATTGTCTGATAAATCACAGCGATGTTCTTCAAGCTTCCAGTTACTTCGGAAAAGAAAAAACAATCATAATTGTCACCTCTCTAACACAATATCCCTAATATTCTTACAATAGATATGATCCATTCCGTAGATTTTTTCTTCAATTTTTTAAGATTTCCTGAAATACTCCAGAGCCTTTGCATAGTCATCTTTTCCAAATAAAGCAGATCCGTAGTTGCTGTATGTGGAGATTACTTGAAAGGGAAAAAAATAATTCAAGCCATTAAAAATAATGGATAAGAAAGAACAGTAAAAACATGTGTGTTTTGATTATTTTGTTACAGTCAGGATGGTAGGCATTGAGCTGTTATTCTTGGATTTTTACAGCTTTTTCAAAGTTTTGGATAGCTTTAGCGAAGTTTTTCCTATCCAAATGGAGTGTCCCAATGTTAGTGTAGGTTATTGCAACTACAAAGAAAATAACATAGCATAAGAAATAGTTGAGTTGTTGTAAAAT
>Ga0302271_10004969_pt1 | contig 10337 bp, 5 predicted proteins | sample III_Bog_N1_1_FD_198767 | JGI IMG/M metagenome (GOLD analysis project Ga0302271, IMG submission 198767) | Peat permafrost microbial communities from Stordalen Mire near Abisko, Sweden - III_Bog_N1_1 | ecosystem: Environmental > Terrestrial > Soil > Wetlands > Peat | place: Sweden: Abisko... | reverse complement strand
TTTATCTTCTCATCATGCATTTCTTTATCCGGCGAAGAGTAAAAGATATATCCGGAGACTTATGCGAAGAAAATTATCATAATCAAGCAGTAGCATGCTCGACTCACTTGGAAATTCTGTCTCTCTTCGATTATCGAAACTACTGTCTTCATTATTTCGTTCATTACACAGCGCTAGTCAAAAATAAATGAAGAAACTATGTAATTTTCAGATGAAATCTGCAAATGATATTTACCTTTCTAAAATTCTGCAGTATTTTCAGCTGTTTTTAACCTAATTTTGAGCTATTATTAAGCCCTACCTATGGAAGATAAGTGAGTCACGTGACGAGCTTCTTAGACTCAAGAGAGGGTATCCACTTTTTGTTTGTTTTTAATTTAATTGAGCTAAAAGATTCTTCTAATTACTTTTTTATTATTATTTGATCAAACATCAATCTGTAGAACTCACTTTCGACAAGAATTACTTTGGAGTCATATGAAAGCAAATCTGAAAAGGAATTTGTTTGCTTGTTAGCATCTGGACATTGAATAACCACTGTTCTAATGTGGTCTGTAACCTTGACTATGTTTTCATATATAGAAGCTGAATAAACATCTAAAAATAATGCGTTAATATAATATCAGTGTAGGGATATCTGAGTCTTTATTATATAATTATGATTTAATCAATATTATCTTAAAAAGCTTCTTTTTTCCTAAAAATATCAACGCAAAATGTATTTTTCAAATGTAATGTTTTAGCAGTTGAAAAATTAATTGAATTGTAGATTTAAATAAGTTAATTCCGATCCGCTTACATTAGCCCAACTAACGTTGCCTTGATAGAATTTTAAGCTACATTATGTGCGTTTTTGTTGTTGTTGTTGTTGGATATGTCTTTTAAGTTTTCTGAGGAATGTAAATTGCTTTTTTGATTTATTTTGATTTTTTCACATAAAATATCTTAATTTTAAAACTGTTTTTTGTAGGTGTTTCTTTCTTGCTTCGACAAAGGAAATTATGAGATAAATTTGCTAACAGTTTGAATTAATTGTGATATTACTTACAACTTACAGCTTTTTCTTTAGGTTGTTTAAACAATGAAAAAGGGAGGGTTATTTTTTAAAACAAAATATAAAGCAATCCTATTCTTGAAAGGTTCAAAGCAATAAGTTATGTCTGTTTGAATGCAAGACAATCATATTATCGAAGTACAAATATCACATGATATGAATCTTGAACAGATAAATGCATTGAATGTTTGTTAATTCGAAGAAATTTATCATATGCTCAAGAGAGATCTAATTAATTAATTGTCCTTTCAAGCTACAGGATATTAATCTGTTTCAATACTCCTTATGTTTCTTTTCAGGTGAGCGTTCATGCTTTGAGATATCTTGTTTCTCTTGTGTGTGTTCAATCTTTTGGATTGCTGCAATAAGATTTCCTGCTAAACTCGAAGCTCCAATTCTGAAAACTGTATTGTCTGCCTTCCCAATAAGGTTCTTGGTGAGCTACTAGAACTTAACAGCAGTTTCAGCATCTGCAATTCCTCCAGCGGCTTTAATACCTCTGCCTTTGATTCCTGTAGCATGTTCGAAATCTCTAAGTGCTAAGCACATAGTTGCAAAATGCTCGAGAGTTGCTCCATGCTTGCCCTTACCAGTGGAGGTCTTAATGAAGTCAGCACCGTTGACTAATGCTTCATAAGATAACTTATAGATAGAAGCAAGATTCAGTAGCTCGCAAGTTTCCAAAATAACTTTCAAATGAGCTTTCTCACCGCAAATGAGCTTTTATGTTTTAATCTCATTCAAGACTTTTTCATCGAAACCTTCATTCCAATATCCTCTGGATACAACCATGTCGATTTCGTCAGCACCTTGTTCAACTGCGATTTTAGTTTCTAAATCCTTGACTTCTTGGAATGTCTAACCAGTTGGGAAGGATGTTGATACGACTGCTGTCTTGACGCCAGTGCCTTTTGAAAAAAGAAAAGAAGTAAAGTTAATGAGAGAATCGAAATTAATAAAGATTATTTTTCTTTTTATCGTGATTTCGATTATCCTTTTCTGTATCTGGAAAAAACCAAAATCTAAGAATGAATGCAAATATCTACCCTTGAGTTTGGTGTGTACTAATCTGGAGAAATTGGAGTAGACACATATGGCAGCAGGTTTAAATGCGACACCAAACAACGCCTTATCCAACCAAGCCTCGATGGAATGTGGGCCATCAGTGCTGTTAAGGGAAGTCAAATCAATGCAGCTGTAGATTTATCTCAAATTATGGCTGTCATTAACACTCAATCCTTCAAGTTTGGCAAGCTCATCAGCAACGAGCACTTTAAGCTCCGCCTCAGTAGGGAAAACTTTTTAGTTTTTTTCAGTCATTCTTATGAATTTATTTCACTTTTTTCTCTTCAATATAAGACAATTAAATAATTTTTATTTTTATTCCTAAATATCATAAGATTAAGCCACGTTTATGAATTATCCCACGCATCACTTGTTTTTACTCTAAAAGAATCTTCTTTTTATTATATTTCTAAAAATAATATCTTTAGAGACCTACTTCAAAATCCAAAACAATTATATTCAAATCAGCTGTAATATACCCTGGTGTTCAATTGAAAATAAACCTATTTCTTTCACAAATAATAAACATTTTAGATACTCTGTACATTGAACAAATAATTAACTTTCTTTAAATGTATATCTACTTAATGGTTTTCCCTTTTTATTTTTTGGGATAATATTTTCAAGACAAATAAGAAGAATTTTTCTCCCTTTAAATCCCTTGGTATTCATTCTTCAAATTGCATAAAACACCAAAGAGCACTTCAAGTTCTTCATTTTTAGCTTCAAAGAGATTCTTGTATCCGATCTCTTATGTTTACATTTTATTCATTCTTTCTTCTTATTTCAGAATCTTTTCTTCTAACTGAACAATTATCCTGTCAGATTCTTGTTTTGCTTTGAGTTAAATTCGCAGCTTCTAATCAGTCTCCGCAATTAAACTCTCCCTTTCATTTTCTTTTTCCTTTTCTTTCGCACGCAATCCTCTTGTAAGGAGAGATTAGTAATCTGCTTTGAGCTTCTCATTATCAGCTTTAAGTTTTTTGACATCATACTTTTAAAATCCTTCAAGTCGTGCTTCAAGTGCAGCTTTCTCTTTAATATGCTATTCTAGACTTTTTCGGAGAAGTCCTAGTTAATCTCGAAGACTTGCAGCATCTTCAAGATGAAGTGCAGAGGAATCCAGCAAATTAGATGTATTCTACTCACATTTGAGAAGAGTATTTTCTCTTTCTAGATCATCAATAATTTAGCTGAGATCTTCATGGAGACCTTTAGCATTCGCTGGTTATTTTTAAGACAAAGAAAGTTAATTATGGACTGATTTTGTTTGCTGCAATCTCTCAACCGTTACTGAAAGATCAACTATTTTTTCTTCTGAAATATGACTATTCTACTCAAGTTTTTGCTTTTCTAATCTCAATTACTCAACTTATCCTTGCACTTACGCCAGAGTTATTTCTTATTCCACACTTCGTTTCCGTTCTTCTGCATAAGTTTACTTAAACTCTGCCAGTTTTTCCTTGAGCATTTCAACTTATGCATCTTTCTCTAACAATGCTTTCTCGATTGTCTTTTGTTTCTTGTCAGCTTCAGCAAGTCGCTCAGCTAACTAATTACTCTCCGCATATTTACTCTTGTAGAAATCCATCGATTCATTTGATTTCTACAATTATTTGCACTTTCTTTCCAGCTACTCGAGTTCATTTTACACTTTTACCTTTTCAGCTTCACTTTGCTGCTGCACAGTCTAAACAACTTTCGTCAACTACTCAATTTATGCCTCTTTGGATCTCACTATCTATTCTAAATCTTCATTTACACCCATTCCAAGACTCAACAATAATCCATCCCTAGCCAATCGCAGCTTCTTTACTTCATCATCTTTCCTTTGCAGCTCCTACTCCACTGCTGATAGCTTTCTATCTTTCTCTGCTGCATCATTTTTCGCTTCAGTTTCTCTGTCCTACAATATATCATTTTCTTTTTCCAATTCGTCAAGCTTCCTTAGCACTAGTTGATATTACTGCAGATAATATGCTTGAGTTCCATTGTTGATGACGCTAAGACTAATCCTAGAAGAGGTCATGCTATCTCCCCCAGGAATTTCTTCACTTTCCTGCGAATTCAATCTTTCGTTGACAATCCACTTTTCCATCAAATGCATGAGGACAGCTTGATGCTTTTTCTCCAATTAAGTAATGACCTAGATAAATTAGCTCTTTTGCTCACTTTGCACCATTATTCCTAAGACTAACTCCACAAGTTTTATGATTTCTTACTTGTTAGCGTTTCTCGATATTTCCATTTTATCAAGCACTGCTTGCTGATTAAAATCTCTCAATTTCAAGATTTCCTAGTAGTATTTCTCAATTGCAGCCATTAATTTCGTGATATTCCTATGTGCTAAAGCCCAATTTCCTTCTGTTTCCCTTTCCAGTTCATTCACATGAAAATAATCCCCTGGAATGTTACTTAGCAATTCCATTAAAGCAACACCATCTGCTAATTCTCCAAGTGAACACATATTGCCTCCAGAAATGCCTAGCTATCCAAAAAAAGCAACGATACCTTGTTCGATTTCATATTAATTCTGAGTAGCTGAAGCCACAAACGAACCTCCATGATCTTCTTAAGAAAGCTGTTTTAATTCAAAAACATCAGAGACAAAATCGATAATGTATGAATAAGTCTTACATCATGCTAAGGCTAATCGTTATCCATTTTTGATTGTAATCTGATTGATACAGTTATTTCGTTGATACTTATTCTTTGTTTCTTTTCAAATTTAAGTGTTCGAAATGTTGGCAATTAATCAATTCAATCAAATCCTCTTCCCACTTCATCTAGCCCCCTTTTTATGAAATGTTTCTTTCTTGTTTTAAGTTTTCCTTTGGGAAGTTCAAAAGTGCTGGTTCAATTAAGAAAAAATAGCTTAAATATCATGCAATTAGCTTAAAATAAAAGAAAGTTCTTGCCGGATTATAAAATAGGGTTAGAATGAGTACTTTAAAATACCAAAAATACATTTTTTGAGTGAAAAAATGAGAATTATTTATCCAAATTTAAGTGAATCTTTAATTACTTAAATGGAACATCAATTATCTTTTTGAAATTACATTTTTTCTTTACAAAATATCATTTGAACTTAGATCTTTTTTAAATTACATGCCTCCTATCAATTCCTAATAATGAATTCTTAGAATAGAATTGAAAAATACATTAGAATCTCTCAAAAGAGGGGGAAAGTAGACACTCATTTTAGCAAAGATAGTCTCTCTCTTCTGTACAACGAAAGAGAAAAACCTCAGAGAGTGAGATCAAGAAAGAAAAAAACCAAAAGGATAGCTAGAAGCACATTTGAAATAAAAAAGTGAAGTTAACTCAAGAGAAAATTACAAAAAAGGAAGGAAATTCTTTAATCCAAATAAATCCACAAAATCAATATTACTTAATCTCAAAAAGAATGAACCATCAATAGATGAATATGAATGGAATAATGCCACCTTAATAAGGTCACATGATGCCACCACAAGGATAAATGATGCCGCAACAGCAACCCCATCCTTAGATGATGAACCATTAGCCATAATATCCACCGAATAATTAGAGAATGCCTCCAAATAATCCACCACCTTATATGGATCAACGAAATCTTCCTAGACATAATCCTATGCCAAATCCACCATACAAATAAGGTAATTGTAGAATTATCAATCAGATAATAAGCAGTTTAGAATTGTATTATTGTTTCTGCTTAAGATTCTTATGGCCCACCTCCTGGAAGATTCAATAACGGAGGAAACAATCCTCCACCTTTCCACAGAAACAACAATGGAGGAAAATATCTCCCTCCTATGCAAATGCCTCCAATGGACAATGTAAATTTAAATCGTATTTTTTTACAATTTACTCATTTTTTATGAAAAAAAAATGTTTTTAACTTCATCCTAGCAATATCCTCCTCAGAGAATGCCAATAGGTATCAGAAAACCTATTAGCAAAGATAATGGCATGAGAGGTGGTCCACCAGGAGGATACGGTCCAGGTATGTACAGGAATGGCGAGGACTAAAGAAGAGACAACAGGCCTTACAGAAACTATGACAACGATGGATATAACAATAATAATCATCATAATTTCCATGGAGGACCTCCAGGAAACTACCCTCGAGATCATAATAATGATAATTTCAAGAAAGGAGGAAGAAAAACTGAACCAGGCTAGCATAAATGTAAGAGAGAAAATATTCAAATTTTAATTATGACCGCCAGATGGTAATTTAATGTGTTGAAATTGAAATATTTTTTTAAATAATTAGTGGGAGTGAGTGCTTTCCACAAGACGAAACTTTGTCCAGCTGTGGAAAACGGGATGCAATGCAAGAAAGGAGACAAATGCAGCTATGCTCACACTAAAGTGGAACTGAGGGAGCCTCCCAATCTCAAGAAAACTAAACTTTGCTAACAATTTGAGATGAGTAAGCAAAGCTAAATTTTTTTTTGGCTGAGAATTTGCAAAATTTTTTCTTTTTTGTTTGTTAACACAGCTGGTTCCTGTAATGTGGGAGACAAATGTGATTTCGCTCATGGCGTCGCTGAACTCAAGGGATATGTCGATAAATTCAAGACTATGCTGTGCTAGAGCTTTGCTAAATCAGGCACTTGCCCAAATGGAGATAAATGTCACTATGCTCATGGAGAAAGTGAGATCAGACAACCGTAAAAGTTTGTTTTTCAGTTTTATTTTCAATTAATTTTTGATTAATTTAACAAAAATTAGATAATTCTTTGCTGACAGTAACCAAGCAAACATCACACATGGATCTCAATAACAGCAGCCTTAACAGTAATAATAACAACACCAACAATCTTAGCAGCCACTTCTTGCAAACTAGCAGTAGCAATAATCTAAAATTGGACCTTAATAGTCCTAGCCACAGATTTCACCTATGCAACCAATGTAATAGTAATAAGGAATGCCAATGATACCCTAACAGCAGCCATAATAGATGCAACAATAAGTTGGTTATCCTTAATAATAACCATATCCAGATCAAGTTGGAGTATCATATCCTCCAGCAGGTGGTTCTTATCCAGTCCAGTACACCCAGACAAGTGCACCTGTGTTATATGCACAACCTTAGCCAGTTTAGTAGAATCTTTATACTCAACCCCTTCCATAACCCCAAGTTTATACACAGCCCTACACTGCACAACCAATTCAACCATACAGTACCCAATAGACTATTTCCTACATTCAGCCACCTCCCCAGCCATACAGTTATGTATGAGCCTAACTCAAAAAATATCGGCTTATTGCGAAATTTAGAGGGGGAGCAAAAGCAACAACTGGAACTCTTTCTGCATTCAAAAAGAGGGGAAAAAGAAAGAAAGAAATAACAAAAATATTTTTAACGAATAATGATGGATAAACACACATCAATTGCTTTTTATTTTTTCATTTTATTGGGTATTTTTTATATTTCGTATGATTTTAAATTTGGCAGAAAGAGAGTGTGTGAGGGCAGTGAATGAAGAAGGGAAGATTGATATATTTTTTAGTTTAGTTTAGTTTATTTTTCTGGTTTTTAAGCTTTTAGAACCCTTTCTGTATTGAGTTTTTATGAAAGATTGGATTTTTTTAGATTATCATTTCTGCTTAAGATGGATTCAAATGCAATAGAGATAATACAATACCTGCCTTGAATTTCATTTATCTCTTATTGAAATTTAGTTTTTGTCTAAAATCTATTTGATTTAATCTGATAGTTTGGTGCTCATCTATATAGCACTATATTATTAAAGATTCTTTTGACAAAATTTCTCCTCTCCCCCTCAAAGCATGTCTTAAATTCAGAAACAATTTCCTTTTAATTTTTCCTTTAAAAAAGTGATTTAGAATACAATTTATTAATGAAATTCAAAATTTTCTTTTTCGTTAACCTTATTTTCAAAAATCCTCTTTTTTAGTAATAAAATCATCAGAGTTAGGGAATTCCATAATTGTTTAAGGTTGATACGATTTGTTTTAATTGTCAAGTCAAGTAGTTTAATCTTTAATGCTTCTTGAAAGGCCGTTTAGTTTTATAAATCAAAGCTTTTGACAATTTAAAATGAGATTGACTTGTGTGTGATTTTCTCAGAACAAAATAAGAACCTCTCTGCGAAATGTAAAATAACTAATTTATAAAAATAATAAAATAGAATAATAGGATTAGCAATTAAAGGTGAAAACCACTAATAACTTTTAAATATTGCAGCTTCCCCCCAACAACAACAAAATAAAAATAAGAATTTCAAAATATGGAACATTTATTTTCTGGAGTAAGGAATTCAAAAGCAACCAAGCGTGCAGAATATTCATCAACGACTAACATCTTATTATCACCAAGCGATATGAATGCTTTTTTGGTATTATCTTAATTTGAATTCTCTTCACTTTTCGAATAGCTTGATACTTGTTTTCGACTTTTTCTCTCATAAATACTAATTTATCCACTGCTAAAGCTAAATGAAATATATTTTTCTTCTCTATCAAATGGCTTTATTAAGTTAATGATCTAATTATTCTCGATGTCTGCATTAGAACCATTTTTAATATTCATCTTATTAAGAAACACAGTTCCTCTAGCATACGACACTGCCACGTCATTCTTGAACAGCACTAGATCAGTAAAAAGATGACTCGGAAGTTCATAATAAAAATAATCAGAAATCATCTTCGCTTCTAAGTTAAATATGTGAAGATTCTCATAAAATGTTTATATTATTATTTCCGTGTTTCCCTTTTTGTATATTTTGCAGATCGGTTGCTGATTCATTGTTTAATGGAAGGAATACTACGATAAGTTATTCGTGTCAAAATACATAAATGGATTGATTTTATAGATGTAATGCTTGTGCACAAGCAGCAGCGAGTTAATGTCAAGGAAGAGGAAGCAGGAAATAGTCAAATCGTTGAATTTAATCAGTTTTGTTATTTTAAAGTTTTTCGTTGAGTACAAAATTATTTTGTTAGCTGAGCCGATTCCTATGATATCGTTGAAAATATGCTGAATGCTCAATATTTGTTAGTTTGAGCCGAGGATGTTTTTGATTATCTTCTTCGTTTTGATTCTCATGTTTGTTGGATTATCGATTAACTCCTGCTTGCTGGATATTTTTTTTACCTCCACAATACCAAATGAAGTGCTGTCATACATTAAAAATCGACCTCTTCCTAGTTCGATAACATCCTAAATGCTTGTTTTTCTTCCTCCAACTCCAGATAGATTTAATGGTTACTACACAATAACCCTACTACCTCTGTTATTCGTGCTCATATTCTCTCTTTGATTTATAATATTTGATTTATTAGATTTAATTATCTTATGGTGATATTTTCTTGCTTTCTATTATTTTTTTTTCTGTAATGATAATGATTTGATTACACATCAATTCCCCCAGGATCATTCCTTATAACAGGTTATAAATCAATTCAATAAAAGCAAGTTTAGAGACACAAAATTATTGTTATTAATTTCAGCTTAATTATGTTGTTTTTCTCTCTTTCCTGAAAAATTTACTATTTTATGCTAAATTAAAAATAATCTATTCTTCCTTTTTATAAAATCACTCTGACGAATAAGTCTCTATTCTTAATGCTTAATAGCTTGAATTATTTAATTATTATGATGTAAGAAAGAACAAAGTGCACATAAGGAACAACAAAAGAATAATATTTCTTTTATTGATTCCTCCTTCTCTTTCCCCTCATCTTCCCATGGTTGTGAGTTAGAATTTTAAATTTCTGTTCAAGTTATCAAGATTATCATGATAGACTCTAAGCAAATATTCTCTGTCTTCTCTTTTCAGATCGATTTCACTAACTTTCTTATACGACAAATCCATTTCATCTAGAATCTTCTTGATTCGCCTGGTGTTGATTTTCAATTTATTTAGCACCATATCTTTGTCACTTTTAGGCACTGTAGCATTTGCCAAATACTAAGCATCTTCTTGTTTTATCTCGCTTATCTTGTTACCTTCATCTAATTATTGAACAATTTTACGAGATTATTGATATAATTAAGGGAAAATATATCAACGTTTTAAAGTGTGTTTTGTCTTACTTTCATCTTCTGCTTCAAAATAATTTTTCTTCTTATCTCTCTTCGAATCATCGTAACCCTCCATGATAATCGTAATGAACACATTTTAGACTGCTGTGAAGAACATGATCATAAACACAATCAAGTAAACTTATCCTAGAACACCTTCTGCCCATGTATCCATGA
>Ga0302271_10004968_pt1 | contig 10337 bp, 3 predicted proteins | sample III_Bog_N1_1_FD_198767 | JGI IMG/M metagenome (GOLD analysis project Ga0302271, IMG submission 198767) | Peat permafrost microbial communities from Stordalen Mire near Abisko, Sweden - III_Bog_N1_1 | ecosystem: Environmental > Terrestrial > Soil > Wetlands > Peat | place: Sweden: Abisko... | reverse complement strand
AAAGAACTTTCCGTTATTTCTTCTGATGTGCCAATATCAGGCACACCAAGCAACTCTTAACACAACAATAACTCCTTTGGGTAGAATAATCTCAATAATGGTTCCGTTTCGCAAGGTGGAACAATAGCAATGCTCCAACCTTACAACCAGCAGAATCAGAATGTTTCATCACAAAACTCAATATAATAAAACACTAACAGCACGTACGCCCCAGCAATTGTGGGAGGTAATCTAAATATCGATATGTATCCTTCAAAATCGCAGTAAACCCAATAGCACTCCTAGAGAAGTCCTTCAACAATCTCGCACTCACATCATAACAACAGTAATCTCAATAATATCTCCTTGAATAACCATAACTTTAATGGGATAGTTAATAACAATAACAGCAACTAAAATAGCAATGTAATCCCAAATAGTAACACGAATGCATTGAATTCGATGAATAATAGCTAAAATTATGGAAATAATAATTTTACTTCGAATTATCTGAATCAAAATCCGATTAGCAATAATAACAATAACCTTAAACTTATTAATGTTAATACTGCAAACAGTTCGATGGTGGCAGGGAGTTAAAATATGAATTCCTTGGTGTTTAGAACAGACCTCAATAGGGATCTTGTTTCACCACTTACTTACAAAGGAGGTTAGAGCACTGTTAATGTCAGCTAAAATCTTACTTCTAATTTCAATTATAATGGAAATTAACCTCTCAATCCTAATACTAACATAATGTAGCATGGAAATAACAACAACAACAACAACAACAACAATAATAATAATAATAATAATACTAATACTCCAATGACTTCACATGCTTTCTTCCCATAGAATTTTTCTCCTTCTGGATTCTCCTAAGGTCTCATACCTGAAAATCAAAAAAGCGTTTACAGCTAGTTGAATCATCTGCAAACCATGCCAAGTACTAAGAATAGATCTAGAACACAGCGCATGCAAACTTAACCTAACACGCAACTTGATAAACAGCATCAACAGTAAAATCACGTCGTAGCATTTGTGAAATCATAAGATTTTAGAATTTGCTTCGAATCCATGAAACTCTACTAGTACTATTTCCCTCATAATAATTTTGATACTGTGCTCAAAGTTTTCAAGAAGTTATAATCGCAGTCAGTTGAATCTCCCCAAGGACGGATTTCTCGTAATAAAAAGAAAAAATTACTCTTTGCGGTACTTCCCCACGATAAAAAAATCAAGTGATCTCCACAGATTAAAAATCAAAAAATAGTATCTCGTTGTTAATTAACTTTTAGTTTTCCCCGATAAGAGAAAGCTTTGCTAGTTAATCACATCTTTTTCGATGGTCACAGTAATTGCAAATTTAAATGAATTAGACTAACTATCCGTCATTAATTTGGATTTGTTGCTGAGGATGATTTCTACTTAAGACTAATAAATGCAATTTTTATTCATGATGTGAAGATATTTCATTTTTGTTTTAAAAATGTAGTTATTTACACTGATAACTTTTTCCTAGCCAAAAGAAAAATTAATAAATTCAAATAGGTCGAGATTATTCCCCTTTCAGTTAAATCAAATCCAGCATCCACAAAATACTTGATTTGCTGTTACTCAATTGCATTTTAAAATATAAAATCTTGTATTCAATACAAAATATCAATACTCATTAGATTGATTTGTTTCAAAATGCTAATTCCAACAATTCCTTAAAATACAAAAAACAAGAATGGTTACATCCTGGCATTAATTTCATAAGTAGAATACTTTACTAAAAAATATTCAATTTGTTTTGAGAAAAATGATGAGAAAGCTGAACAGAGAAGAGGTTCTAGTTAAGATAATCATAAGAAAAAGCAAATGAGAAACATTCTTTGAATTAAGAGAAAGAAAGATTAGGTGAATTGTTGGTTTACAGTTTTTTTGTGTCAAAGAAATCAGAGCTAAATAATCTTTTTGGAAAAATAGAAGTTTGCATTATTTTCTGGATATTGATCAAAAGATGAGCTTGCTGAATCAGTTCGAGCTAAGCAGCGAACGTCAGAGACTCTCACCTGAAGACTTCAATAAAAACAATGACGAAATGAGCATAAGCATTATTAATGGCAGTAATAGCGGGTTGAATGCATCTTGCAGGGAAGGTTAAACCAAGCGACGACATCTTTTAGATTTGAATCTTATGTAAGATCTCGCAGAACTTAAAAGAGATGATCAAAGTGATGTATACCGTACAGATTTGTATGATTAAAATAACAATAGTAACAATGAAAAGAGCTTAACTAATCTGAGAAACTCAGAACATTTGAAGGATTCTAAATTATCTGAGATAAGATCGAAAAATCAGAGCAGATGGGCTAATTATGGAAGGAATTTTGACTAAATTGAAATCGCGCTAAGTCCAATAAGGAATGATGCATTTTCAGTCAAAGGACAGGTTATGCATAATGATCTTGCTCCCCTTTCAAATGAACTTAACCCTCTTGCATTAAAGAACAACACAACTTAAACACAAACAGATAGAAATTCCAAGAGATTGAAGTCAGGAGATTTGCAGCCAACTCTTGCAGATGAAGGAATAAAATCGGGATTTTCTTGTCTGCCATCTAAATCCTGTGAAGACATACGCACTCTCTAACTGCCTTAAAACAATGTCCCATTGCTTGAACTTACAGATGATTACAAGAGAAGCTCCTTGACTATTCAAAATCTGAATAATAATAACAGAACTAGCAACACTGAGATGATTCTCAACAACAGAGGTCATGCAATTAAGCGACAAAGTAAAAAACTAGATTATTTTCAGATGATCATTCAGACAAATCTCGTCAAGAGATTTATTTCTAACCTGAAGTGTCGAGGGTTTAAGTATATCTTCAGAAATATGTAGTAGTCGCAATTTGATATCCTAGAAGATCTCTCAGCTGATTTTGGTTACTATCAGAAAAAAGGACTCATAAACAAAGAAGTAATTGAGAAACTTCACTTTAGTATTTGGTATTTTTCAGTGGTTTCCTTCTCAATCATCTTATTTCTTTCTTTTTCTTTTTTTGGATGAAATTTACTATCCTAGAAACACACTTTCCTTGAGCGAACTGTCAATTCTTTCTAGAGTAACAAATTATTATTATTTCAACCATTCAAAGAAGAAGAGAGCTTTCTTTACATTTAATTGAATATGCTTGGATAACTGGTTGATTTATTAATTTACAGTATTATTGGTGGACAATTTATTTCATTTTTGGGAGAATATTGTATGAGTTAATTTATTTTTTTGGATGATTTCCGCAAAAAAGTGGCAATCAATTTCTTGCTAGAGTCACCAGCTTTCATATTGCAGCCAGTAAGGAAAATTTTTAATCCCCTTTTTTATAATTTTTTGATATTTTCCTTTTTTTATTGAAAAGGAGTCGTTTATATGTCTTATCTGGGAAGTGCTCTCTATTTTAGTGTATCTGATTCTCATTTTCATCATCCCATTGGACAGTAACTTTCATCCTGTGTTTCTCCAGCCATTTTCTTTTATCCATTACCTTCCATTAATCATGCTTCCCATCGATGTTCTTCTCAAGCTCAACACTGTAAACAAAATAATTCCCTTATGCTTTAATTAATTATTTTTTGTTTATCTTTCTATTCTTTGTAATTTTTCTGAGATAGGCTGTTTACAAGCGAGGTATGCTGATGGTGAGTAGAAGAGAAATTTTTAAGAAATTTCTGAGAACTAATGCGAAGTAATAATTCAAGAAAACTAATTGCGAAATCTTGAAGAAAATTGACTAAATAATTTTTTTTTTTCGCTATTATTTAGAGTAGATTTTGTGACTTTATTGCTCTTTTTACTTTCCTAAATCGATGAAGATTTGAACATGCTTGAATACTGCATCACAATCAAGATAGTTCAAGTTGTAGTCTCCTTTAAACAACTCTTCCAAAAATTAGATTAAGAAATGCATTTCTCCGTCTTTGTCAAGATAATCATATTGATATTAATTATCCTGACTTTTGCGCACACATAAGCTCAAATCTTCGTGAGAATCGGATTGTACGAAATCAGTAATAATTAGCACTCTTGGATTTCCCTTATTGGGTAGAATCCATCGAATTCAGGAATCTACATCTCCAGCTTGTACTGGTCGATGATCACAATGGTTACAATAGGTTATGGAGATATCCATCCAGTCACGGATCGTATGATAATAATGTTTTTCCTTTTTTCATTTTTTTTCTTGAAAACCTGCAATTTAAATCAATATTTCTTTGTTCAAGTTGAAATGGGTTATGTCTCAATTGTAAGTCTGATAGCATGCGGGATCTATGGTTATTCCTTCAATCAGATAGGACAGATTGTCGATTAATTTGAAAAAGAATCTGAGACATTCAACACAAACATGCAAGTAAAAGTTCTTTAATACTAAAGATACTTAATTCACTTTCTAAACCAAACTTTCATAGATACTTAATAGATTAATGAACTAGCGTCAGTTGAATAAGAGGCTGTAGCACCAAGTGCATAAATACTTTGAATACCTGCACAAAGAAGATCAACTTGATGATGATAAAGCCAATGAAATGATCAGCAATTTACCTTCTTCGATGAAATCAAGGATCGTTTTTGACATCAACTTTCGTGTGCTTCAGCAGTAAAAAGTGTTTAGCTTGAATTTCTCCATTAAATTCTTAGAGAAACTGGCTATGGAAATGAAGACAATAAAGCTAGGACCTGAGATTGATTTATATACTCAAAATGATTCCGACGATAAGGTCTACTTTATCCTCAAGGGGCAAGTGGAAATCTACATAAATCTAGGAAGCAGATAGAAAACAGGATATGTCTTAAAAGTAACTAGCAGTTTAATCACACACAAAACAAAATGAAAAAATTAGAGAAAGATTTCTTTATCGTTTTTCTTTTTTGGTTTACTCTCTTTCCTCTTTAGAAAGGAGATATGTTTGGGGAGATTGAGTTTCTCTGTCAGCAGCATAGATTGAAATCCGCCAAAACACTAAATGTGGTGACACTTCTGTACATTGACTACAAAGATTTCTATAAGTGCATAATTGATTTCGAGAGTGATTTTGTAAGATCTCTCTAAAAAAATAAGAAAAAATATCGAAGATGTGCTTATTTAAAAATTCTGTTTATGCTTTGTTTGGGCAGGAAAAATACTCGTAAATCAAGGATCGAGCACAATTTTAAAACAGTCTTTTAGGGTTAGATAGAAAATGCTTGAGTTGCAAGAAATACAATCACCAATACGTGGAATGTCCTTAGCTGCAATATATCCCTAATATGGATAAGTTAATCTGCGAAGTAAATCGTCCTGTTTTCCAGTAGCGTTCGAATCTCTGCTTTCGATCAAAGAAAGTTAAGTACAGAACACTCTCACATTTCAATTCTCTTAACCAAATGCTTTCTTAACTGGTACAAAATCTCCTAGAAGAAAATATTGAGGAGCAAGATCAAGAAGATCGTCCTCAAGAAGAATAACCTCCTGAAAACGATCATAATTAATCGTAGACATTTTCACCTCCTAATAAAGGAAGTGAGAGTTTAATTTTCCAGAAGTAAATGGTTCATTAGAATACAATGTAATTTTTCAACTCTGCAATCAACAATCAAGAAGATTTCATCCATGAACCGCAATCTAACTCGCATGGGGACACGTAACACTAAAATATAAATCGAAAAAAAAGAGCAAATATTTTTAGGAAGATCTAAAATTACAAATATTTTTCCTTAAATAAATAGTTAGTACACGCTGGGCTAAAAGCAGAACAATTAAACAGATTAGATCCATAAGACATACTCGAGAAATAACTCAAAGACATTTTCAATTATCAAAGAAACCAAAAAATCTATGACTTGCAATATCCATGATGAGGAGCCGTCTTCTCCAGTAAAAATAAACTCCCCTGGCAAAAAAAACAAGGTTTCCATAGAAAACTCACTGGATATCCTACCAAATAATCCAATTCCCCAAATGAATGGATAAAATAGCATAACTTATCAACCAAATAATAACAGTAATCCAACTCAAAAAGAGAACACTGGTACTTAACCTGGCGGAGGCAATTATTTTGGAGCTCCTGCTGTTCACAGTAGCTATTTTCCTTCGCCGAATAAATAATTTTCATAAATTGCATAAACTTATTAGTAATAACTCTCAAATTCGTTGTAGCTTAGTTAGATTCTGACAGGGCAGTAATAACAACAACAACAATCTCTTGGAGTTAACTAAGTATAAGGCTCTTAAGCTTAATAATTTCCAAGTAGTACTGCGAAGGCATCATTAGATTTGAACACACCATAGCATATTCATGATTTTGATAAGATAAAAACAGGTTCTAAAATCATAGACCACACTGGAAGTAGAACTAAATCGAATTATGAGATCTTCTTAGGGTAGGAAAGAGTCGAAAGATATATTTTCAGCCTCCCCTTTGATAGATTCAAAAACTTTAAATTCTATTTCCCTCATAATAATTTATCAAGTGTTCTCAGGAGATTATCGAGGCTTAGATCACAAACTTCATTCGTTTAAAATAAATTCTAGAGAAAGAGGAAACGCTTGACAAGAAAGTGATTTTTGTGAAAAAGAAGTAAAAGATAATAAAAGGGATAATATTTGTGTTTGTATTTACTGCTATTATTCTCGCTGGTTATTGAGTTATGGTTTGATAAGATATTCTGTTAATTTGGAAGTTTGTAAATGATAAGTAAGCTAGCTACGTTTAAGAAAGAAAGAATCTTAACCATGAAATTATGCTTACAGGAAAATTAAAAGAAAGAAGGAAATTTTTTTAGAGGGAAAAAGTAGAAAAAAAAAGATAATTAACTAGAAAACTTTACTGAACATGAATAGTGGAAGAAAAGAGACTTAGCTTTCTATTAGGCGTTCTCATTTAGGTATTTACAAATTTAAAAAGAGGAATTGATTGCGAAATATGGCTGCATTGCTAATGATGACAATTTGAAAATAAAATCCCTAACTAAAGAATGTCTGTTATATTTTGTTTCTTCTTTCAGACAAGTAGCTAGATGATAGAGATAGTGATGGCGATAATAAGGATCGAAGTCACTAAGCAGACAAAAACAACTTGAAAGAGAAAAAGAGAAATTTTCAAATCAAAACTAATCAGCCGTTCAAGAAAAAGGATGATGATCACGACCACGATGTAGATGAATATGGATTCGAATCACAAAGCCCAAAAGGAGTGAATAATGTAGCTAGCAATTCAAAAGACTTAAGTGAAAATGAAGAAAAAACTAAAAATCTAGAGTTAACTTGCTAAGATGATTTGTTAATATCTAAAGATGTATGTACAACGACATAAATTCAAGGTGAAGAACTGTCGAACAACAGAAGAGATACTGTAAATAACAGTGTCTCATATTATAATAACAATAATAATTCGATAAATCCTATGAATTAGAAGAATAAACTTCAAATGAATGAAGAAATAAGTTTTTTAGAAGATGGAAATTTCCAGACTTTTCACAAGGAAACCAGCTAAAACATATCCAAAGAAATGCTTTCTTCTTCATTTATTGAGTAAAAACCAGGTTTGTTTTTCGGTACCCGTGATATTTAAAAAATATCATCATTATCATTTTAAAAATAGTAAGAAAAAACCTAGTCTAATACTTAAATCAGCCAAAAGCATTATTCTTCAGACTCTCCACTTATGATTGCTGTCATTTCCTAGAAACAAACTCAAGAATCAAAAGACCCAACACCTCCTAAATCAGACAATATTATGGGCTAAAGATAATCAAAGAAATTTAATTTGGAATCCTTCAAAGGAATGGAGTCTTCTGGTTTGATGACTCCTTTTAAAATAGCACGCTAAAAAATGAAAAAACCATCTTTTTTGTTTGATGGAAAAAGCCCTTTAAATGAGAGGGAACACAAATAAGCTGAAAATCCTTGTAATATAGGATTTAAGCTTTTCAGACGTACTTAAAACATAAATAAATTCCTCAACCAACTGAAGATTAAATCCTCAAGCTATTTATTTCGGCATATCACATGGATGCAGTTCTTCTTTTTTGACGATAAAAGCTCAGAATTTGCTTATTACGAGCGCAAAGGTATCTTGGCAGTATGATCTTTCTTTTTATTTTTTTAACTAGCACAAAAATAAGTTCAAATTTCTATCCAATTATCCCCCTTTCCCTTCTCCCTAATTTGTTCTTATTTATTTGATTTAATAGGCGAGAAGAAAGAGAGACATAATCGCTGGATGTATAAAAAGTAAACATTTTTCCAAAAAAAATATTTTTAAACTTCCTCTAATGACTTGTGTTTGAAAATTGATAAAATAAAAAGGCTGGCAGAACGCATACCTCCGCTCCTAAGATTTTATTTTTAAACCTGTAAAATAATAAATGATTTTCTCTGTCATAACAATTAATTAATGACCTTGTTTTTCCCAAGGAATCCCTTCTTGTCCTTCTCTTGGAACTGACAATGATAACTCTGTATCTTGCATTAATTTTTCTGCTTCCTATTGATTAGAACTTCAAACCTGCATTCTTAAGTAACTTTTAAATAATCCATAGCCTTCCACTCATCGCCATCCCTTTAGAAGTTGCTCTTAAACTCAACACAGTAAGGCATAAAATTGATCATAAATAGTTTTTATAGATATTCTGTGAATATTTAATTTCCAGGCAATTTATAAAAGAGGCTAGATATCAAGAAATCGTGGTGCTATCTTAACAACCTACGTCAAATCGCAAGCTTTGTAAGCAACATTTTATTATCTCCTAAAAATAATCTATGAATAATCTTTTTTGTATTTATTAACCAGGATAGATTTAATTATCTTCTTGATTTACTTCAGCTCTTAAGTAAGTTTAAGCTCTTCAGTGCTGGAATATGTAATCACAGCGAAAGTGTACTATGTCATACGTACTACTAAGATGTTGTTCCACAGATATGATAGAGAATTTAAATAAATTAATGTGTAAAAAATTGTAGTCCTCTTCATAGTTGTGGTAACATTTTTTCATACACAAGCTGCTATTTTTGTAAAAATCGGACTCTCGTAAGGATCTGATAAAGAAACATGGATTAATTAGCTACTTCATCCGAATCCTTCGAGTTTGGATATCTATGTGTAAAGCATCTATTGGTCAATTATGACAATGGCAACCATTGGATATGGCGACATTCGTCCTGTCAGTTAATAGGAGATTCTCTATGTCTCATTCGTAAGTTTAATATCTACAGGTATCTATGGGTATTCACTAAATCAAATCGGATAGATTTTTCATGATATTCAAAAGAAACAAGAAGCACATAGAAAATAGATGCAGGTAACAATTTATCTTATTTTTTTAAGAAATGGAAAACTTAAAATTAAAGTACCACCATATTATGCTGAAAGATCAGCAATTCCCCTATGTTTTTTCTTTTTAAGATCTTGAATTCGATGATGAACAAGAAATCTGTAGATAAAGGTTTGTAAATTTAAGTCCGATAATTTTTCGAGTATTTCTACAAAGAAGACCAACTCAACGAAGAAGTAGCTATGCAATTGATCTAAGAATTGCCAATTGCTATGAAAAATAAAATTCTCTTCGACATGAATCATAAGTTACTTTACTAGTAAAAGTTGTTCTCCTTGAATTTTTCAAAAGAATTTCTGAATAAACTTTCACTGGAGATGAAAATTCTCAACCTTGGACCAGAAATGGATGTCTTCAACTTGCAATAATGCGATTAGAGAATATATTTCATTACTAAAGGGAAAGTTAACGTGTCAATTAATCTCAACGAGACATCTAAAAATTGCTATTGTCTTAAAGTAAAATATCAATTTTAATTTCAACAAATTTGTAGTTTTTCTAGATTGTTTGCTATTATCAAAGAAATCTTTCTATTTCTTATGTACATTGAACAAAACAGGAAGGCGAAATTTTAGGAGAAATGGAATTTTTCACAAATTAAAAGAGACAAACACAAGCAACAACAGTGGATATTGCCAGCTTCACTTACATTGATTTTTCAGATTTCTTTCGGTGCATTTCTGCATTCCAAGATGACCTAGTAAAAAAGAAATTTATCCTCTGTTCTTGAGCTGTTTAAGTAAAAAAAAATATTTGTTATATTTTTATTATAAAAAGGAAAGATACTACGCTCTAAAAGATAGAATCTTAGTTTATGAGACTGTCTCTGGTCTGCAATAAAAGTGCAAGGGATGCAATAAATTCAACCATACATTTCTTTAGTGTCCTTTCTTGAATCTCCGACTGAACACTACCCAGATTCTTTAAAGCAGCTAAAAATCTGAATTCCAAGAACGAAATCAAGAAATCATTCGAAGCCACAATAAAACTTGTAGCAACA
>Ga0302271_10004967_pt1 | contig 10339 bp, 11 predicted proteins | sample III_Bog_N1_1_FD_198767 | JGI IMG/M metagenome (GOLD analysis project Ga0302271, IMG submission 198767) | Peat permafrost microbial communities from Stordalen Mire near Abisko, Sweden - III_Bog_N1_1 | ecosystem: Environmental > Terrestrial > Soil > Wetlands > Peat | place: Sweden: Abisko... | reverse complement strand
AAGGATTATGTAACCGACGAAGAAAAATGTGGTGTGTGTGGATATGAGTCAACAATAACGAGATTCACAGCACATTATTACAATGGAGAAACCTTTGAAACTTCTAAATTTAAGTTTTGTCCTGTATGCGGAAAGGAGATATAAAATGTTTATTAATGCAGAAAAGTGGGTTTTTGATAACAATGCATCGTTTAAAATTGTTGAATTTAAAAAGTGCTGCGATGATATAATCAAAAGCCCCAACACATGTTTAAATTCTGATTATGGATGTTATGAAGAGGATGAAGAAGATGAATATTCAGTTAAGCTAATTCAAACCGAATATGACCACGATATGGGCGACTTGTACTATTATGAAAAAATAAACTTCTGTCCGTTTTGTGGCAAGCCTATTTATGTTGATATCATCCGTGAAATTGATAAAAATGAAATTTATGATCAGTTGACGGAAGAAAGAAAAATGCTTTGGGATAAATGGAACAAAACCGATAGAAAACAAGAAGTACAAAAATTAGGTAAGAGAGTGAATGAACTTGATAAAGAGATAAACAATCTATATGAAAGCGATGGGTTGAGATGAGAAAAGAAAAAGAAACTTACCCAAGAGTAAGAGCGATAAAACCTTTGTTTTGGAAAGAATGTAGGTGGTGTGGTGATAAGTTCAAATGGGAGTTAGGATATGAAATATTAGACTATACCGTTGTTAACGCACATTTGTATTATAGTTACTGTTGTAGCAAGTGTGCTGAAGAATGTGCTAAAGAAAATGCTGAAACCGCCATTAGAAAGTTAATGGAGGATGATCATAAAAGGCTTATGGGAAGGATGCCTGAAATACCTAAAGCCCCTAAGATAAATAATTATAAAACACATTAAAAGTAAAATTTTATTTGGTATTTGGTCATATGGTAGTTGGTACACATTTTAGAGTGTTGACAAATAATTAATAACGTAGTATAATTATAAATGTAGGGAAAAACAAAATAAATTACATATTTTAATGGAGGAATGTACATATGGCAAACAGAAACAACAATCCAAAAAACAATAACAATAAAAATGAGAGGGAGATTAAATCAGGCTTTACTTTTGAGGAAATTATAACATCTGAAGAAGCTGCAATTTTGAGAGGAACAAGCAACAATATGACATTTGATAAGAGATCAGTAAATGCTCAGTTGGATTTAGCAAGAAGATTAAAGTAGGTGGTTGAATGAGAATTTTAGAATGGTATAGTTTGACATTTCTGAGTTTTATATTAATAAGTTCATTAGTGGATAACGAATCAAGTTGTGGTAAAAAGTTTTTTAACGCAGTTGTTTATGCACCAATGGTAGTTTACTTTCTTAGAATATTAGAAATAGTAAAGTAGTTTTACAAATAATTAATAAAAGGAGGCTACATTATCCCGAAGAAAAAACAGTTTAGATGTTGTGAAGTTTGTGGACTTACAAGCGATGAAACAAGAATAAGAAAAGAGTCTGTTTCAGGTAGAAACTTATGTGAAAATCACTATCGCCAAATTAGAGAAAGTAGACTAGAGAAAGAAATTAAACCGAATTACAGAATAGACTTAACAAATATGAAATTCGGCAAACTAAAAGCAATTAAATATTCATATTCTCAAGGTGGACATAGTTATTGGGAATGTTTATGTGATTGTGGAAATACAACTTTTGTAAGAGTCGATATATTAAAAGGCGATAGAACAAAGAGCTGTGGGAAATGTCCAATTAATGTATTTGAAATTAAAGAGGATTATATTGTTGGATACACAAGTTCCAATAAAAAATTCACTTTCGACAAAGAAGATTTTGATAGGGTTAAATTACATACATGGAGAGAAGTCTACAAAAGAATATTCACAACATTTAATAGTAAAACAGTATTTTTACATAAATATATATTAGAGTATTATGACAATGAATTTGATGTTGACCACATTGATGGGAATCCATCAAACAATAGGAAGTCGAATTTAAGATTGGTTACTGAACAACAAAATAGTTTTAATCAAAAAATTAGAAATAATAATACATCAGGGGTTACGGGTGTTTGGTATGAAAAAACAAGAGACAAATGGTGTGCTGAAATAAAAATTAACAATGTTAAAACAGAGTTTAAAAGGTTTAACACAAAAGAAGAAGCAATTAGATCAAGAGTAGGTATGGAATTTAAGTATTTCGGAGAAGAATTTAGAAGAGGTCAACTCGATGAAACCAATGAAATAGTTAAGAGTCAAGTTGAAATTGAGAAGTCTAAACTAAGAAAGGTAATTTAAACTATGAAAAACAACAAAGGAATGTGGTGCTGCATAAAAAGACCCCGCTCTCCCAATATTAAACACAATGTTGTATAGAGTATTGTATAAAATATTATAAAAATTTAGGAGGAATATTTACATATGGCAAAAGAAATTGTATTAAACCCGTTACAGAAGGGTAAGGCAGAATTTAACCTAGTAGGTAAGGCAAAGGTATCAGATTTTACATTCAAACTTGATGTAGAAAGTGGAAAATCAGGCTCAGATTGGATATACAATATGATGAACTTGGGTGTTGACTGCGGAGATCATGGAGTTATATATGCAGACATGATGGGTGGCTATGGCTCAGATCGAGAGAATAAGGTATTTGTTCATGGTAAGAAACAGAATGATAGCGGAAAGTTTATTGATGACTTCAAGACTCAGTTTGAAATCGTATGGGAAGACAGATTAGACGAAGATAATTTTGAATCTATTGGAGATAGATGTTTTATAACTGTAGGAATAGAAAAGGATGAAAAGGGCAAAACAGTATATAGAAAGTTCCTTTCACAGTATGATGCTATTCAGTATGTAAGTGAATGTTTGGTTGAAGGTACTGTAATCAATGTAAAGGGTAACTTGAAGTATTCTGTTTATAATGAAGCAGTTCAGGTTAAAAAAGAAATAACAAGCATTGCCTTATCAAAAGCAGAAGAAAAGGACTTTAAGGCAACATTTACACAGTGCTTATATATTGATGGAAACGCAATAGGAAAGCCTGACAAGGAAACAGGATTGCTTAATATTGATGCAATGGTAATTGATTTTGCAAAAGAATTTGATGGAGAAAAAATATATAGAATAGTAAATGGCAAGAAAAAAGAAGGTTGTAACCTTCCACTATTCAAAACATTCTTTGTTAAACTCACAGAGGATAAAACTAATCTTACAAAATTCCTTAAACTCTTTAAAACAAAGACAAAGAAGATCACTCAGTTTACTGTTGAAGGATATTTCACAAAGGGTGAAATGAATACCGTAAATGTTTCTGAAGACGATATTCCTGATGATATAAAAGAGCTTATAGAAATGGGATATATAGACAAAGATGAAATATTGGAGAAGATGGCGTTTGCTAATGGTGGTGCTAAAAGACCTGAAATGATGGTTGTTTCAAAGCCACATATAACATTCGTTGGCGACGACAGCAAGCTTCCAACTATGTCAAGAGAAACAGACCTTTTCACTGAAGACGATGTTAATCCTACACTGATAATTACTCAGTTGGGAATAATATCAGATGAGAAGAAAGAAGAAACTGAACCCGAAGTTGATATAGATAAAATGATAGATGATGCAATTAAAGGCGATGACGACGAGGACGATGATTGGCTAAAAGACCTGTAAGATAAAGGGAGTTTAATCTCCCTTCTTATATTAAAATTAAAAATAAATTCAATGAAAGAAGGAAATAATACATGGCATTCAGAAAACCGATAGCACAGAAAATTGGCGGTAAATTTTTAGCATTTGGACTTACGTTTGAAGGTAAGAGTTGGTTTGGTCTAACATTCCCTAAGATTGCAGCAATAGATAGCGAAGCAGGATTAGCATTTGAAGAAGGTAAGGACATAACAATTAATGGTAATAAATATAACAATCTTATAGGAGTAGATACAACATCTGATTTAGATACATTGGATGAAAACCTTGAAGCTATCATAGACGGAGAAGTAGATTGCGATACTCTACTTATAGATTCTGAAACAAAATTCTACAACACTATGGATATTAGTGCTACAGAGGTAGAAGAAAGAAAAGCTAAAATTTCAGGTAAGGCAGTTGATGCTCGTAGTAAGTGGGGAAGAATAAAAAATATTAACATGAAACTACAGCAAGCAAAAATAACCTTGTCATCACAGGGGAAACACATAGTATCTACTGCACAGGCAAAGGAAGTTTCTGATGACAATGGCAAAGTTATAGGTTATAAACCTGATGTGCATAAATCATTACCTTTTGACTATGATGTTGTATTGAGATTCTATACCGAAGAAGACAAAAAGACAAAGGAAAGAAGATTCTATGCAGAAGTCAAAAAGGATAGAACTCATGTTACCACAGTAGGGGATATAATAGAAAACTGCACTTATGATATTTGGAAAGCATACTTTGATGAGAGAAATAAGACAGGAGAAAAATCAACAGCCAACTATTCAAAAGATTTAGATACCTCGGTTGATGGGGTGTTGGGTAAATCCGAACAGGCTGATAAATTAGCAGGAGAGATTAAAAATTTAATCAAAGAGCATAAGGGTGATATGGATGCTCAGAAAAAGATTAAAACAAAAATAGATGATCTAAAGATTGATGTAAAAGAAATGAACTTTGCAAGTCCTGAAACATTGGAAGAATTGCTCAAATTCGTACAGGCTATTTAATAATAATTAATAAAATTGCATAGGGGAAGATTTTCTTCCCCTTATTTTATATAGGAGTGAATGAAAATGGGAAAAGAAGATGTTAAACAAATAAGTATGAAGGACATAGGATGCGAAGAATCACCAAAGAAACCGAAGAAACAATCATTAAATCCAATGACAGAACAAGAAAATATTGATTGGATTGAGTTGTGTGAATATGTACACCATCAGATATTGAAAAATGATGAAGATACATTGGTAAATAAAAGATTAGTATTAAGATTAAAAGGTCTACATGAAGGTAAATTTATGACGAATAATAAGACAAAACCAATGGCAAAATACCCATTTGATATAATTCTTATGACTTTTAAAATACATAGATTTGAGATCATAAACGCAATATCTAATAAAAATAAGTTTAAAGACGAAGCTCATATAATAAATTATATGATGGTAATAATTGAAAGTAATATAAATGAAACGTATTTACGGGTTAAAAAAGTTAAAAAAGCACAAGAAAAAGCAGAATCAATTGAATTAGATATTCCTGATGAGGAACATAAGGCAAAATACACACGGAAAACAAAAGATATTACAAATAGTATATTAAAAGACTTAATGTTTGAGTAAAGAGTGGTGAGATAATGACAGTTAATAAAGATGATAAAAATAGCAGCATAGATAAAGAATTAGATGCAATACTTAAAATAAAGGACTTTAGGCTCATCTGCGAAGCTAATATTGTTAGTATCCTTTGGGGTACTCCTGATCTATTCTTTAATTATGAGAAGCTAAGTGTTAAAAGCTTTTCGCACAATGAATGGAAAGTATTTTTCCAAATAGGTTACGATATAATAATCAAGGAAAAGAAACAATCCTTAGATGAAATAACTGTTAATTTATATTTAGAAAAACATCCAAAACTCAAAGAAAAATATGAAGAATATGGTGGCTATAATGTAATAAGTAAAACAGAAAAATATGTTAACGCAGGAAACATAGAAGGATACATATCTGAACTAAATAAATGGGAAGTTGTTGTTAATTTATATAAAAATAAATTTCCTATTGCAGATAAATTAAATAGATATGTAGATATGAATGCCGAACAAATTTACGATGAATACGAAGCAACGCTAAATCATATCTTTATAAACGTTGAAGGGGACGATAAAACATATAGCATTGCTCAAGATATAGATAAACTTATTGATGAATTAGACGAAGGATTTGCAGTTGGATTAGCATATTATAATTCTCCGATATTAAACCACGAAACAGGAGGAGCATCATTAGGCAATATAACTTTAATAGGTGGATTATCGGGGGCAGGTAAGACTACTTTGACAAGAACAATACATTTACCTTCTATTATTGAAAGTGGAGAAACAATCGTTTGTATGCTTAATGAAGAAGGTTTAAAAAAGTGGCAGAGAGAGATGCTTGTTTGGGTTGCCAACAACATTTTCAAGAAAGAAACAAAAAAATACACATTAAGAGATGGAAAATTTTCTCCTGAATTTAAAACTTTCTTAAAGGAAAAATGTGCAAAATGGCTCAAAGATCATGATAAACAGATAATATTAAAACCTTTTAGTCAATATTCTTCAGATAAAGCCATTAAATGTATTAAGAAATATGCTCATTTAGGTGTGAAGTATTTCATTTTAGATACATATAAAGCAGATTCAAACACCCTAAATACTGAAGCTTTTTGGTTTAATCTTCAGCAGAATATGGTTAAAATATATGACTCTATAAAAGAAGAATGTGCTAATGTACATATTATAATAACTTTTCAATTAGCTAAGAGTAGCAGTAGGCAAAGATGCTATACTCAGGACAATATAGGTATGGCTAAGAATATTATTGATGTGGCTTCGACATGTATAATGGTTAGAAAATTATACGAAGATGAATTCGCAGGGGAAAAGAATGAACTGAAGGTATTTAAAATGACAGGTAAAAATAATAAAAGTAAAATCCCTGTGTTATTAGATAAAGATAAGCATTATCAAATATTATTTATAGTCAAAAACAGAGAAGGTTCAAGTGGAGAATATAGTATTGTTGTTGAACATGACATGTCTACTAATACATATAAAGAAATAGGATTAACTACAATAGCTCCTGATTGGTAAAGAGGTGAGTTGAAATAAATGCATTTGAATTGAAGAACTATATTATAGAGAACAACAAGACAAAAGAGATATTGGAGCAATTAGGTTGTTTTAATATTAAAACCTATAGCAAAGAGTATAGATGCGGAAGTCTCACACATTCTAACTCAACCTCTATATCTATAAAATCGGATAGTTTAAAAGCAAAAATATACACCAAAGAAGATAAAATTCTTGGGGATATTTTTACTTTATGTATGGACATAAAAAATATAAAATTTGTAGATTCCATTAAATATATCCATGAAATATTAGGTTTAAAATATACAGGAATGAGTGTAAAACCTAAAGAGGATAAAGTTGATATTCTGCAAGTCTTTAAACGTGCTACAAAGAAATATAAAGACTATACTAACGAAGAATTAAAAATCTTTAATGAAGATATGTTGTCTGAATTTATTAAGATGCCCTATATAGGTTGGGTGCAAGAAGGGATTCTTCCACGCACACAAGATATATTTGGTATTGGATATAGCAGAAGAAATAATAGAATTATTATCCCTCATAAGTATTGGTGTGGAAATGAGAATGATTATGTAGGTGTCATTGGAAGAACTTTAGTCAAAAATTATGATATGTTTGATATTCCTAAATATTTTCCATTACAAAATTTCCCCAAAGGTATGAATATTTACGGATTACAAGAAAACTATCAAGGTATTCAAGAAGCAGGATATATAAATATTTTTGAATCTGAAAAAAGTCCCATGAAAAGGCATAGTAGATTAGACTATACAGGAGTTGCTTTGGGAGGGCATGAGATCACAGAGGAACAAGCAAAAATATTAATAGGATTAAACGTTGACATAATAATTCAAATGGATAGTGATATTCCAATACATCACGTTAGGAATTTATGTGAGAAGTTTTATGGTATAAGACCATGTTACTATGTTACAGATAGTTTAGGACTTTTAGGAGATAAAGAAAGTCCTGCTGATAAGCATAATAAGGTATATATGGCTTTATTTAATAGAAAAGTTGAGTATAACGAAAAGGAACATCAAATATATTTAAAAGAAGAAAGGGATAGAAATGGGAGAGAGAAAAACTAAAGAACAAATAAAAAGACTTCAAAAGAAATATAATGTAGATAGATTGTGGTCATGGAGTAGATATAACTCTTATAAGACAGACCCTTATGGATTTATGCTTCATTATATAAAGCATGAACCTGAAACTCGGCAGAATATATACGGTGTATCGGGTGGCATATGTCATGATATACTAGAGCAATTTTATTTAGGTGAAGCTACCTATGAAAATATGGTCAATATGTATGAAGACAGATTATTTGAAATGAATGTTGCTGATCTAAAATATGATAGAAACGATGAAGAAAAAAATAAGAAAATTGCCAAAAAATACGAAACATGTATGCGGTTGTTTTTTCAAGAACACGTTCCTGTTACAGCAAACGTAAAGACAGAGCAGTTTGTTATAATAAAAGTAGGAGAATATGTCTTCCAAGGTTATATAGATTTTGTACATAAGGAAGAAGATAATTACATAGTTACAGATTTTAAAACCTCAACTATCTATTCAGGGGCTAAGATATTAAAAGAAGGTGGACAGCTTATTCTATATGCTGAGAGTTTAATTCAAAAGGGAGTGCCATTAGAAAACATCCTTTGCAGATGGAATTTTCTTAAATATTGTACTGTTCAAATGACTCTTAAAGGCAAAGTTAAAGAAAAGGGACTACATAAGACAAAAACAACAAAGTCATTAAGACAGGAATGGGTTAGTGACATTTCTACGAATATGAAAATGTGGCTTAAAGAAGCAGGATATGAAGAATTAGAGATAGAAGATATTGTGCAGACAGCAATTGAAAATAATACATTAGAAAATCTACCTGAACATATAAAAAATAAATATTCTGTAGATGATTGTTATGTGTATGTGCCAATCACACAGGAAGTAATAGACGAATTGAAATCTGATATTATTAATACATTAGATGAGATAGTTGAAAAAGAAAAGGAATATGCAAAAACTAAAGACGATAGTTTATTTTGGACAGAGATTGATAAAAGTAAAGAGTATTATTTTTACGCATTATGTGGATATAATAGATCACAACATAAGCCTTTTGATGAATATCTGAAAGATATTGAAATGTTTATGAACAACACAAAAAAAGTTGCCGAAGAAGATAGTGAAGATATGGATTGGTTGACAGACCTCTAAGTATGATATATAATTAATAATGAAAGGAGTTGAGAGAATGCAGGAGTTTACGGTATTACCCAAAAATATTGATGAGATTTTAAGAAGTCTAGCACATCAGAATTATCATAGACATAGTTCTTATTCAAATTCATCTACTCCCGACTCAGCTACATTTAATGAAGATTATGCTAAGAGAGCAAAAGACCTCAAACATGGTATACTTAGTAGCTGCGAACATGGTTATCAAGGCAACTATTGGGAAGCATATGGATTAGCAAAAGAATATGATCTGAAGTTTATATTTTGTGCAGAAGCATATTGGGTTAAAGATATGCATGAAAAAGATAGAACAAATGGTCATATTATTTTAATTGCTAAAAACGAAAATGGTAGGAGAGCTATTAATAAGGCATTGTCAAAAGCCAATAGAGATGGATATTTTTATAAGCCAAGATTAGATGTTGAAACAATATTGTCCTTACCAAAAGATGATGTCTTTATTACAACTGCATGTGTAGCCTTTTGGAAATATGAAGATATTGATGAAATTGTATTAAAACTACATAAACATTTTCAAAGCAATTTCATGTTAGAAGTTCAATATCACAACACTGAACTTCAAAAAGAAACAAATAAACATATTTTAAGATTGCATAATAAATATGGCATTAAATTAATAATGGGTTGTGATAGTCATTACATACACGAAAAACAAAAGAAAGACAGAGAATGTATCCTAAAATTTAAAGGGATTCACTATGATGACGAAGATGGGTGGTTCATGGATTATCCGTCTTCATATGTGGCATATCATAGATTTAAGAAACAAGGTATTTTAACTGATTTAGAGACATTAAATGCAATCAATAACACTAATTTAATATTAGAATTTGATGATATATTCTTAAATGACGATATTAAGCTTCCCACATTATATCCTGACAAAACTCAAAAAGAAAAGAACGAGATATATAAAAAATTAATAATGAAGGAATGGAAAATATACAAAGAAGAAAATCATATTACAAAAGATGAAGAAAAAGTATATATGAAGGGTATCAGAGAAGAAGTTAAAATTGTTATGAACACTAATATGGCAGATTACTTCATACTCGATTATTACTTAGTAAAAAAAGGGCTTGAAAAGGGTGGAGTAATCACTAAGTCAGGTAGAGGTTCGGCAGTATCATTCTTCACAAATACATTATTAGGATTTAGTAATGTAGATAGATTTATAGCTCCTGTCCATCTATTTCCTGAACGTTTTATGAGTGAATCAAGGATATTGGAAACAAAATCATTACCCGATA
>Ga0302271_10004966_pt1 | contig 10343 bp, 8 predicted proteins | sample III_Bog_N1_1_FD_198767 | JGI IMG/M metagenome (GOLD analysis project Ga0302271, IMG submission 198767) | Peat permafrost microbial communities from Stordalen Mire near Abisko, Sweden - III_Bog_N1_1 | ecosystem: Environmental > Terrestrial > Soil > Wetlands > Peat | place: Sweden: Abisko... | reverse complement strand
GCATAAGCTAGCAAGATCACTTATAAAGCTTATAAGAAACTGAAGAGATTCGCTAATTCGGAGGTCTAAAATAGAGCTATGCTTTCAAATGCCCCAGAAATAAATACTTGTAAATCATCAAACAGGTTAAAGTTGTGTTCAGTATCCCAGTTTTTTAAATCAACAAGAAATGTTGTAGATTGAGAGATAAGAAGCAACTCTTGGATAATCTCAAATGTTTTCTGGAGAGCTAATGTAAAAGGATAATATTTTGTCAGAAAAAATCAATAAACTTAATATTATTATTATTATTAACTTAACAAATTTGTGGCATTTTAAAGAGTTTATTTTAAAAAAGTGTAATTCTTTGCTTTACTTAAGATCATTCCATGCTGAAGAAGCTGCTCATATGAAGATTCACATGAGGATTGTGATAAATCAGATGATTTGATCGATTCATAACTCAAATTCATTGCAGTGAACAACGGAAACTATGTGCACATATTACTCGCTAGTGAATTATAAATATATTCCTTTTATTTATCCTATTTGTATCTCGTTTCATCCTCAAAATTCTTCAATATTAACTTTAAACTCTCCACTGTCTCATCATTATCGGAGTACAAAGATGGCAGATAATCATCGATACTCTGAGCAATCGTAGCATCATTTATTGCTTCTGAGTAGATTCTCGTAAAAGCAAGCGATTTTGCAAACGATCCTTATCCTCTAGCTTTATTTATATATCCAAGTTCTTCTAGCAGCATTTTCAGTTGCGTGATGTACCCTGTGTTGATCGAAAAGTTTACTATTGGATACAAGGAAATCAATAGGAACGCTATCAAACATCCTAATGAAGCATATGCGTTTATCCTAGGTAACGTTGTGGTTGAAGCAATAGTTCTTTTTTTCCATCTGACATTTGATTTCAAATGCATTTCTTTTTCAGAGGAGTATTTCAAGAATATGCTAGAGTTTATGACACGTTCCATTTGGACAATCATTGCTTCAAGTTTGTCTCTTTAGAAAGTTGCAAAGAGTTTTAAACTTTCTTCTTTCGATCCTTAGAGTTTGTAGTAGATTGGGAATATCAATCCAATAGTCAGGAACGAGACAGCGACGATCAATATAAATGTGTAGATAAGCACAATGTTAGTTGAGTCGGCACTGTCTTGTGCTGCAGAATTAGCTGAATTCTAGAGATCAAAGAATATGTCAACGATTTCTAAGTAGTTTTTGACAACATAGATTCTCGCAGTAGCAGCAGTATTATAATTATATAAAAAGAATCCTTCGTATGCTTCGAAAAGGGCATAAAAATGAGTTTCAGATACTTAATAGAGTTCAGTTCCATCTTTATCGTAAATTGTGAGCACTTTTGGATCAAAATCTTCTAGGATAACATTCGCAAAGGAGAGTTATGTATCACTGATAAAGTGCAGTCGTTTGATAAGTAATTCAAGACAAACCTGATTATCATCGGTTAATTTACTGATTTTGGTAGCTGGAACTGAATTCATGAGAATACCAAGCTTATTGACAAAAAAAACAAAAATAAAAACAAAATTAGAAATCTCTTTTTTTGATGAATTTCATAATTACTTAATTAAGATTGATGAGTTCATTTTAGCTTAAAATTTTACTATTATTCTCCTTCAAACTCGATCCGATATAGATCACATTAGCATTATCTTCCATTTCAGTGAAGTTACTAGAGATAGTAGCATACACAAAGACTGTGATGCCTATTAGAAACCCAAATGACAGATATCCAAGTCCTTAGATTGTTTTGACTAATGTACCCTGAAAGTTTTTCATCATTATTGTAGCCATCACTTGTTTTCGCATGCCCATGTCACTGCGACTTCGAGATGATGATGACTATTTTTGTTTTAATAAAAAATTACAAAATAAAAAACAATTTTTAAGGAAAAAGGTTTTTAAACACTTGTTGGTTTACTTATCCATGAGTGTCAAGGCGATCAATTAAGTCTAAGTCTTTATCTTTCTACTCCGATATTGCAGCAGATGAAAATGAATTGTCTTGTTGTTTCTTTTGTTTGTCTTTTTTCGGTAGTTTTTATGAGTTTTTCACATTAATATCCATATCTTTTTTTTGATCTGATTCCTCAATATCTTCTTCTTCGTCTTCTCCATCATCTTCATTTGGATCTTCTTCTTACCCTTATTCTAAGAGATATCCTTATCCAACCATTGGACCTCCTTAGAAATTATTGTTGATATCTTCAGCTTAAATCTACCCTTCATCTTATCCTCTTGATTTCGTTGACTGCTCATTTTTTGAAGCCTTTTTCTTTTTCTTTAAGGGTTCTCCTTGAATATTTAAACTCTAGGAAGTTGTTCCTTAATAGAATACTTACTATTTTATTGATTTTCCAATCCAAAATGAATCACCTGCTGATAAGGAAATATCTTTGTTTTCGAAATCAAATAGTAATTTATTCTAAAGTACATTTTCACCCCCTCCTCCAACTAAATCTACTTAACTTGACATTCCGTGATCGTAAAACTAGTTATGGAGTATATTTCCTTCAGTTTACTTTAATGTAGAAGGCGATTCTTTTTTCATTTAAGCATCCGAAGTTAAAGGATTTGCAATCGAAGAAAACGCACCAGTTGATTTATTACTCGACGCATATGCATGATTAAAAGAACCTTTCTTTTCTTTGAGTGTCTCTAGATAAGAGCTGTGAGGCACCACATCAGAAAGAGGATCACTCCCACGATAAGGCATCTACTATGCGTAAATTTACAGAAACTTATCTGCTCCTTATTTCTAAGGTAATATCTATTCTTCTCCTCCTTCGCTATGAGGCTTTCTAACAGATGTAGGAGGTTCCTATGAAGCATTATTCGACAAATCTCTGAAGGTATTGTTTTCACTTTCCTCTTAGATTATCAACGAAGGCTTATTATTATGTGAATCTAAATTTCTAGAAGTAGACTACAAAAGTCTTTAAGCTGATAAAATCCCTTATTTTTCAAGTTCAGATTCACTTAAACCTCCTTTTGATATTTCTCTGTTTGTTTAACTACCCCAAGGAATATTGCTCCTACCAGTCTAATCAGCCCTTAGTTTATCACTATCTTCAACATCTTCAAGATTTTTCACTGTAGAACCTTCACGTTATTTCGTTTTACCAACCATGTGATCTCCAAAACTGTCTGGTTGACTTGGATTGTTATTTCTAAAAGAATCAAATGCTTTCAAATTCTTCTGAAATACTTCATCTTTGCGTTAGTAGTCATTGAGTGTGTAGAATTCAACATCTTACTAACTGTTGTTGTTTGGATTTTGATTTTGAATATTTTACATATGAATTGGATCATTTATGTTTTTAATGTCATTTTATTCACTGTCAACTCTATAATTCATCTAACTAGCATTCAGCGCAGACTAATCAAGTCCTTCAAATTACGATGCATTGACAGTTCTTAATTTATCTTAAAAAGAGATTCTTGAAATATCCATATTCTTTTGAATTTTCAACTGCATATGGCTTGAATCTTAATTGAAATTGCTTTCCTCTCGTAAAGCATTTTAGGATCTTTCATTTTGCGTTCCAAACAATATATTTCCACTTTTTTTCTCTAAATTCAGTGATTATTAGATATCAATGTGTCTTTCAGAAACACCTTCTTCATCTTCATTCTTGTCTGTGTTTAGCTCAATTGTTTTTGCATTTGTTGATTCTTTCTTTGAAAGTGAATAAAGTGTTCTCTTTTTCCTTAGCATCTGCTGCTAGGCATCTTCATTTTCGTTATTAGTATTTGGTTACGGCGTTGAATTTGAGGAATTAAAGATCGATGAAATATCATAATTTGTGATTGTTATTTTGGTAGATTTAGTAAGAGTTCCTAGAGAATTTTACATTGCCAATTAATCAGGTTGTATGTTAACTTTTAAGACTTAGTTCATATCGTCTCGGAGAGTATGTAAAGCGTCAACTTTATCTGCTTTTCTTTTGATTTTTCTCATGCTTGAAATTTCAATGTACTTGAAACTTTAACCGATTTTAGTTTCCATTCTTTTTACGCTGAAAGATATCTCCAAAAATCCACAGTTTGAGGCTAGCACATACACCTAAATTTAGAATAATAATGAAAATCTCAATTAATGTTTTTCTTATTTGTTTTAAAAGTATTTTTAAACTGTTTTATTACCAAAAACCAAGCTAGATCAGAAGTGCTGTTCTTTGTTATTCTTGTAGTTTTCTTCATATCATTGAGATGCATCGTGTTTTAAGGATAAATCAACACTGTCTAGAAATAATCAAGTTCAGTGCATTCGACTTAATCAAGAGCTTGCATAAATGGAATTAATCTATGCAACTCTATTTTGTTTATGCGGACATCTCCTAACAACAAAAATTACATTTTTATTTGTTATTTGGCCATTTAATTTCCAAATAATTTACCTCTGTTATTTGGGAAAATCGAAGAAAAACAAATTTAATAGATTTCTTTGGACATATTGACAATTCTATTCTTTCTTCCTGTTCCTGTAATCTTGTCATCTATCAGAATATACTAATTTCCTCCATCTGGTATTTTCATAAAGCAAGATATTCCAAATTCATTCTAGAGATTAGCAAGTCGCATTGTGGTTTCTAATGGGAAAATAAAGTTTTCCGGTGATTTCCCAAATAGAATCATTGATCCTGACATGACTCGCTGTGTATTACCTTCCTTAACAAACCTTTCTAAGATCTTGTCATGAACTACAGCAATCGCATCAGGGATCAAGGTATTCACTGATTTTTGAATCAATTCCTGTTGAGATACTCCAAATACATTCTAAACAGTTTTTGTACATTTCTTGATAATTCCAATGGGTTTAAGCAAGGAAACTAGCAGCGTACAGGCTTTCTAAGAAAAGAAATTCAACGTTCGCTAATCACCTTATTGAATCTTTTAGAAGATACTCTTTTTTTATTTACTAATAGCTTATTTTATTCGTGTTTTTCTCATATCGAAACCGGAGATGTAAACTGACACAAGCTCTTGACATCTTCTTGACATCGCATTGATTTTATTCAGTCCATTTATCAATTCGTCAACCTACAAAAGCATTTTAAATTAGCCAACTTTGAAGAAATAAAAAAACTATTCTTTACCATATCTAGCTTTTCAAGTATTGTTTCTCCTTTTTTCTTGACTTACAGTAAATTAACTTCCCCGTCAGCGATTAAGTTGTAGAAGTCTCGTTTTAGTATAAATATGTCCCTTAAGGTTCTTTGAAATCTCGAGAGTAATTCATCGAATTTTATAATATCAAAAAGGTAGGTTTCAGAGCGTAACTACACTCCTCCTAGATTCGCGATGGAGTTAGATTTTTCAGCAGAAAAAATAACATTTTCAAAGAGTTTGATTGATCGATTTCTAAGAGACTTAAGCGCAAGTTTTTCTCGAAAACTTAGTGTTTCCCATTTTGTATTTAGTAGAATAATTGCTTCGATATTTGACTTCATAGGACATTTCACCGAATCAATTAATAGTGCCAAATACTAAAACCTCACCATGTTATATTGATTCCCTTTTGTCTTGGATAGAAATCTCTCAAAAAGGAACAAAATATACATATCAACAAATTTCTTTCGGAGGAGTGCTTTCTCAATGCTATTATTCTATAAATCCTAATAGATTTATCTGCAAAAGCAAGTTGGATCTTCACAAGTTTAGTAATGGCATGAAAGAAGAGATTCAAATTATACTCCACGTTTAGAGAGAAGGTATTCTGCTAGATCGATGCACTAGCAGAGATTTTACAGAACTCTAGCATAGACATGAAGAGAAGCAGCATTTTGGAGGGTTTTTTCAATAGATTAATTGAAAACATAGATTTCATAGAACGCAAACATATGGTATGAACAGAATACTATAATAGGTAGAACTGTTAAGATTAAAAGAGGGCAACTGCAGGATTATTTAAGATCTGTTACTCCAAAGATAAGTACTGTGAAATTCAAGAAAATTACCGAGTTTAGCTGGATGTAATTTTAGATTATGACAAATCTTTTACTGAAAATTAAACTTTAATAAAATTCGTAATATTCCAGAATTGCTACAATTATCGAAATGCAGCAGATAATTGCAATTGTAGTTGCTATGTTCGTTGATAGACCATACACAAAGCATTTCGCAGTGTCACTAAAGAAGCTGATCGTTGACCACATTGAAGGACGTCGCGATAAGAAATCTTATGCAGCAGTTTAGTTGTTAATTGTTGATGTGAAGGATATTTCAAAATCATGGATGGATACAATGAATCCAAGTAGAATGCATAGAATAATGTTGATAGCAGAGATAATTTGTAGTTATGCTCCTGAATCTGTTTTCATTAGAGACAATGTGGATTGAGTGAAGAAAGGAATAAAGATAACATAACGGTAGCATTGGAAGAGAAGAGAAACTATTGGGTTTAAGAAGCTGAAAATGCAGGAAATAAAGCTAGAAGAATAAGATAAAGACGCATCTAAAGAAGATTCCTTGGCAGTTTAGAGATCTTGAAGGTAAATTTTGTTTTTTAAGGCAGTAGAAGTCTATCCGAAGATGGAGAATGAACATTTTAGGATTGGGAAGGCAATAAGGAAGAGGTTAACAGCTAGGATAATTATCTAATATACCAGAAATGTAGATTCTTCATTGCTAAAGACATCTCTGAGAATTGGGAAAAACTGAGAATACTGCACGAGTTTGAAAATATAGTATTGAAGAGAGAAATCTGGTTCAGAGATTTGCATGTTTGTCCAAAATAAAGCGATATCTTTTTGGCTATTTTTAAAAGCTGCATCTTTTCCTTCGAGGTTTGCTTTGGAGTACACGTAAGATGCTAGAAACGCAGAGTTTAATGATAAGCTGATTTGTTGTAAAGTGTAGATGAACAGCAAAGACACAGAAAGAGCTAATCTGCGCTGAAAAGAATGCAGCAAATAATGGAATTATGAGAAATAAAACTTGTAAATCCCTTTCAAGATACTTGCGTGTTCCTCCTCTTCTCCGCTAGAATCTTTCTTCTTTTTCTCTCTCATCAAGCGATCCTATCGATTATTAATAAAAATTGCTAAATCTAATTGAAACTCAATCGATCACTGAGAGGCTTATTGCAGATACTTTTTACTTGACTTTCTTTGATTCTCGTTTGTTTTTGTTTTTTTCCCTTTGTGATAGAAATTAATTGCTATTCACCTGTTATTTTTAGCTTACAGAAAGTACTTTTCAGAATTCAAATAAAAATAGAAAACAAAAGTTGGCTTTTTTAATAAACAGATTAATGAGTAAACAATGTATCAAAGAGTAAATAAAAGATGGAATATCTAGGTTTGATCAAAATAATTAAAGTATTTCTTTGATTTGTGATTTTTTTCGATTCGATTAAAGTCAATAAAGAAGATATGGTTTCTGAGATATTTTTAAAAAAAGTAAAAGGAAAATTTGTATTTTAGCATGAATAATATTACTTTTGAAGAATGAATAACGTTAATTTCAGTTTATTCTCCAGAAAAATGTAGACAATGTAAAAATATCTAAATATATTTCTCATCTTTTACTTACGAATTTCTGCAAAATCTTAATTTTACTCCCAAGATATATTGTGGAATCCACACACATCAACACATACCCATACACTTTCACAGATGCCACAATATCAAACTAATTAATTAATGATAGCGTTCACAAGATTATTGATGGGAAGGCAAGTAATTTGAATTAATTTATTTAGGCTGTATGAGCAAACTTTCTAGCAGCTCAAGTACTGATGCGGGCTCTTAAATTTCAAACAATTTCGTCGCAGCAGATGGATCAACACGTTGCGCATTGTGTTTAAAGAAAAATTCAGTGACTTCCTGCCAAATATGCATAAGATGCAATTAAATGCTGTGCAAAACATGTTTCAAGGTTGATATTAGCAAGGTAACAAATATTTCAAATCCATTTTTTTAAATTGATGATCTACATGCAGTTGTTGTACATTATTTCTTGATAATTCCTTCTAATACTAGGCTTCTTCTTCGCAAAAACATTTATTTGTTTCCAAACAAATCGGGAAATGTTGCTTTAGCGATCTCATCTTCTAGCATAACCTCCTGAATGATGTAAATTTTGCAGCAGTATAATTCTCAAAAAAACTAATACTTTTGAACTCTATTATATAAAAGGTCACGGTGCAATGGGGGAAAGACTGTTTGCTTTCAACTAGATGGACTTCATCTGACTAGCAATCAGAAGGTGGTAGTTTCTTCAACGATACAACAAGGTAAATTAGGAAAAGAAGAAAAATATCTAAGTTCACAAATTGAAAGATGATGATTAGTTTATTTTTCACAGTTCAGGCGATGATACCTTCGAAATCTCAGTGAGGATGTCAAATACTAAGTATAAATCCCATCCAGAGATGAAGCTCATCGAAAAGGATATTTTCGACGATAACATTTATGCTAAAAACAATCTCTCCAGATCATTTTAGGATTTTCTAAACACAACTACAGCAAATATCTCCTCAGATAAAATAAAATAAGACCTTGCATTACTTCTCAAAGCGTTTACTGCATATTTTCTGGAAGTTAATAACACACCAGAAGATCGATTCTATCATTAAGGACATGGGATTCTAGCGATATTTCTCTTGTGTTTTTGTTCTCTCAAGCGAGCATTTCAAGGAATGAAAGACATATTTTCGATTTTTTATGTGGACATCCTACATCCAGATTAAATTGTCAAAGAATAGAATTTCCAGTCTGTTGTGAAGCACATTGTGTTCATTTACTTAGAAAACTTTGCTTCAAAGAAAGACCCAACTCCATCATTCATTGAAAGAATTGTTGGATTTACGAAAAGGTCACTTTTACAGCAATATAATTAGTTTTTTTTGAACTAACTCAATTTCTCATCGGCGTTTATCGTTATTGAATAGCTCTTCGAGTAGCGAACAGTAAAATATTTATTATTGTCTTCTTCTTTTGCACATTATTTCTAACTATTTGATTTCAGTATGAAGTGCTAACGTAAGCCATGGCTGCTGTGATACAAATCAACTTAAAAACCATAATGGAAGCAGATAACGATAGAATTAACTTAAAAGAAGTTATTTACAATAAGGTCTAACCAGAATTGATGTTTTAGTACATTCACTCAAGCTGGATGAAGCTCTCAGACGAAGCTAAAGAAAAAATTCTAAAAGCACATTATTTTCAATGTGAAAAGTAAGCATAAATTCATTATGATCTTTGTTCTTATGAACATTTTCCTGATTTCAAATCATTTGTTTTTTAAGAAACAACAAGACGAAATACCGTATTGGTGCTGAAGAATTAGATAAATCTGTTAAAGAATGTCTCAAAATGCAAAAAAATAATTTCAAAATCATGGAAAATCATTATTTGAAAGAAATACTTGATTTAAAAAGAGCATTAAGCTTAGCTATGAGAGAACTAGAGATAAAATCAAATTAACTCTAGAAAATGGAAGTTGAGAAGAATAATTAAATTCTAAATTACAGCACTCTCAAGAGGAAATATGAAATCAACGAAATTGAATTTGAGGATATTTAGAATAAACTCTAGTTTTTAAATGAACGAGCTGGGAAAAGATAAATGCACTACAATAAAGAATATGAAGAATAAGTCGCTAATCTTTAGCATTAAGTGAAAAACTAAAAACTTGACTTTAAAGAACTGAAGACACTTTAAAAAGTTAAATTAAGTGAAATGAAAATGTAATTGGATGAGAAAGATACATAAGTTAAGAGACTTAAAGAAGTGATTTAGTTTATGAACAGGGTTGAGTAAGGAAATAGTACATAGGAAGTGTCAGAGTAATTGAAAAGTGTTTTGAAAGAAGAGAATGTTGAGTAGAAAAATTAAGAAGAAAATGAAAAACCATAGAAATGGTTATTCAGAAGTTATGTACAGACTTCTAGATAATCATCAGTTGTTTCAAGTTAAACTGCAGAGACTCCAAGTGGAATTAGTAATATCAATGGTAGTTAGTCTATTTAAGGATAAGGGTAAAGTATTGAACAAGGGTTGAAGAAATCATAGAGTATTTCAAAAACAGATGATAAATAAAATCAACTTTAAAAGGCAGAAATTAATAGTGAAAGTTAGCCAATTTCTAATAATAATAGTAAATTAGATCCCGAAAAGATTGAATAACCAACGATTAACAAGGAAAAGCTCAATCCAGTGATTCCTTATGATTATCAAGAGTAATTTAATTCCACTGGTACTGTGATTATTAAATCTAAAAACCAAAAACAGAAGGAAGAAAAGAACTCATAAGATATAAGTTAAAGCTTATTTGAGATGTTCTAATCATTTACTAGCTTTAAAGCTGATAATGAT
>Ga0302271_10004959_pt1 | contig 10365 bp, 8 predicted proteins | sample III_Bog_N1_1_FD_198767 | JGI IMG/M metagenome (GOLD analysis project Ga0302271, IMG submission 198767) | Peat permafrost microbial communities from Stordalen Mire near Abisko, Sweden - III_Bog_N1_1 | ecosystem: Environmental > Terrestrial > Soil > Wetlands > Peat | place: Sweden: Abisko... | reverse complement strand
AAAAAATAAAATGAGTGAACGCGAATGAAATTGCTCATGAACATACAATCCTTCTTAGACACATTTAACATGTTTTATCACTATTGCAACTTACAATGAATGCATATGAGCGCTTAAGGTTGACTTCCTTGATTTTGCCAAACTTCTTGAACTCGTAAGTAAGATCATCTTCATTGGTCCTGCTGGAGAAGTTAGTGATGTAGATTTAAGAATTTCTAGAGGAAGATGACGACATTTATTTTGGTTGGATATGGTAAAACTGGCTGTTTTTGTTATCTCTCTCTCTATCGTGCGATCTTCAGAACTTCCCAAGAAACAATATATCTTATATAAAATAATTAAAGGATTTTTGGCTTCCTCCCCTTATTAATTTAAATTATTGTGATTTATTTATTTTCTCTCCCCTTTCTTTGGTACTCTCTTTCATGCCATTAGGATTATTTTTCAATTGTTTAAAGGAATTCTTCTTATTTTTTACTCGATCCTAGATATTGTATCAACTCCAAGATCTACTAAAACTTGAAGTTTAAATAAGGATTATTTTTTTGCATTTATGGAATATTGAAACACAATATTTATTGTTTATGGTGAATACTGTGTTTAAAAGAAGGTATTCCATAGGAAATTTTTAATACTTGAATCAATTTGCTAATACCGTAGAAATGCTTGATTGTTAAGAATCAAACCTTCAAAAATAATTTACTTTTGCGGTTTTATTCCATCCAGCAAAATCTTTCACCGTGTTTCTATCAGAATCAAGCTACTATCAGCAAAACAACTTTTTCCCTTTTGCTGAACTCGCGATTTGATATTTACTTCCCACAAAATAATAAAATCTTAAAATCATTTCTTTTAAATAAGTTTAATTAATAATAATAATAATAATAATAATAATTTGATGTTTCTTCTTTGGGAGAATTATTCTTTTTAAGAAATACAAAGGATACTAAACAATCATTGAAATAATTTATAAAACTGAGGGGAAAAAAGGTGTCTAAACAGGACTCTGTTTGCTTCAGAGACACTTAGAGGACTGGATGAACTCAAGTGAGTTTAAAAAATCTGTTTGAAGATGCAAATTCTTCTTTGTGCTCGAATAAATCTGAAAATGTTAAAAACAAAAAGTATTAGCAAACACACTCCAAGCAAGGAAGTTATTTTTACAGTTGAATCATTGAAGAACTCAAGGAATCTAGCAACATACTGCACTTCAAGGGCAATATCACTGATCGAATTTAAGTAGAAGAATTTCTTCATGAATTGAGAGAAAAGTTCGTTGATTTTGGAAAACGTAGTACTGTTGCAAGACGATACACTACTAATTTATCCAAAAAGAAAGATGTTTTCAGTCAGTTCGATCTACGCTTATTCCAGACTTGCAAAGCAATTTTAAGTCAATGTGACAGTTACATAGATCATAGCTAGAGATATATTTTTAATGCAAAATTAGAAATTCGTCAGATTCTATCGCATATTCACTAAATCTACTAAGACATTCAAGCTGAAGATAAAGAATGGATTATCTTTCATGTATCCACAGCCTTTGAAATAATTATTTTCCAGGAGTTGAATCACTACAGCATTGACACTCTCCAAACTGATTGGGTTAATCTACCATTTCAAGAGCTATAGGAGTTTAAAAAAAGAAAAGAGAGATTATTTAATGAAAAGAAGAAGAACTAGGAAGCTAGCAAAGATAAGCAAGAAATAAATATAAGGTGTTTAATTACCTTTAATATTGCAAGTTCGCTGTTTATGAAATCTTAAGCTGAATATTAAACAGCAAAGTCAATATATTTGCTTAGATTTTGCTTCGTTGCATCCTGTAAAAATAAACAAAAAATAAGAAAAATAAATATCTTCAATTATTTAATCTCTTTGTATTCTAAAACTAACAAAATATAAACTCCATTTACTTCCCGTTTTGCACAGATGAAGAGAGACGTAATGGCATAGAGTTGGAGATTCTTTTCTTTGATTTGATAATTGGGTTATAAAAATAATGAATCGAAGAGTGATATCGCTGAATGCACAATAATTCGCTAGTATTGAAAATAAGTGCCCAGTTTAATGATATTACTAACGAGTAAGCTACGCTTTTTAAATGTGAGTGTGTGAAATAATTAAGTTGTCAGGGGTTTTTTATGGTAATTAGGATTTGATGGTATTTTAAAATTGTATGTTTTTATGGATTCTGAGATGTTTGCAAAGATGCCTTCCATCTCAACTGAGAAATCCTAAGCAACGAATTTCTAGAGTTGTTTCTTGGTTACTTTGGTTCTTTGAGCAGATGGACTGGCTTTTAGTTCTTTAGAATCTTTTTAGTCAGGGAAAAAATTCAATTTTTAAATTTTAAGTCGTTTTCTTCGTTATGTGCTGTGATTAGCAGAAAAATTCAACATTAAGCATTCAAAGTCTTCTTTTGAAATATTGTCATCCTTAGCAGGATGAGTGTCAGTTGATTGTTGACTTGCAGCTGCATTTATTCCTTAAAAGAGGGTTGAAGAACTCTAAAAATAAAAAAAAGAATAAATTAAAGAATTCAAAAAAAATGGTTGGCAAAAATCATAGATTTAGAAATCAAAAGAACAGATGATGTAACCGATTTGACAAAAAAATAAACTAATTTTTGAATACAAACAAGTTCAAAGATAAATTCAGCTTTTTTATTAAGTTATTATTTTTTTTTTTAAAAAAAGAATGGAAGAAGATTAGAGAGATACTCAAAATAAAGAGGCAAGAGTATTTTAAAATGCAAAAATTACACTTCAAAATAATAAAAATGAACTCTCTGAACGAAAAAATTTGAAATATTTATTCAAAATATTGCACTGAGAGGCTTTAAATTTAAGAATATTTAAAATTATTTTATGCTACTTTTCAATTCTCATGTTTCCCAATCTGTTAGTCTGCCACCAGAGATAAAATAGAAGATCGAATAAAATATACAAAATAGAGGCTGGAAATTAAGTAATACTTTCCCTCAACAACAATCAAGCCAAATTAATTTACGTGATCTAAAATAGACTGTCTAGAATAGTTGAAATTATGTGAGGAGAAAGTTAACGTTGTTGTCGTGCTTTGGGTATTCATCGAGATCGTTTCAGTCATTAGAGTTTGCTTTTAAGAAAATTCTGTTTTCATTGGAGCAGGAGGTTATTATTCTTATTGTTATTGTTGTGATTCCGATATGATCTATGCAGACTTGGCATAACTGCAACATTGATCTTGATTAGATGATTCAATGTTATTGATTATTCTTGAGCGAGTCTTACATGCGATATTATTATTGTTATTTTGTTTCTGAAATTACATCAATGGCAGATTTGGGGACTTAGAAATAGAACATCTAAGACTTCCTTATTTCTTAACCTTGTCAGATTTATCGAAGCTCTTTTTCCCCATTTAGTCGCAACAGCTCTCAGGGGGGTGTTTATGTTTTAGAGAGTAGTTATTTGTAGGTAATTGTATTTCTTTAAAAACTTGCTTTTTTCTTTTTCTTTTTTCCTTAGTTTTTGTAGGTACAATTTAAGAATTCTTTAGATTTTCTCCCACGCTGTTTCTAAAGTTATTTTTGAGTTTTCTTTTTCACTCATTTATTTGAAATCTTACAAATTCTGAGGAAGTTTGTGAAGTGAATGATCTAGCACTTAAAGCATAATACCTCATGGCATAGTTGATTTCTATGATTTTCATGCAAAAAAATAAAATAAGATTATGTCTCTCTCTGGAATGTTCGTTTCTAAGAAAGTAAATTTTGTAATTCGTGTCTCGATGCGCACTTGGGAATTGTTTAGTGGGGATAATTTAAAAAATTAATTTTATTCTTCTTCTCTTTCTTCTTAGTCAAGCTCAATAGCAGATCTAGCAGATATGGGCGATGAAGATGACGGGAAAAAGTCTAGAAATCGTTCTACAAAGGATTGGAAGGATAACAAAGATGAAAGCGATGGAAGAAGAGATCGTAGTAAAAAGAATCATGATTAAAGAAGGAGAAGTATCTCAAGAGATGAAGGATCTAACAATAATAATGGATCAGATAGTCTTCGAAGTGATTCTCTAAGAGGTGCACGCGGTATTGGAAATATGCATAACAACAACAATAATACAAATAATTCAGGATCTTTCAGGCCTTCGCATTCATAGAACCACAACAATAGTCAGGGCATGAATCCTATGCAAGCATAATTATAATAACAACAGTAGATGTTTCTTCAATAGCAGCGAATGGCTTAATCTACGAACACACAATAGATGATGTAAATGTAGTAACAAATGAACATGGGAATGGCGGGAGGTTTCTAATTTAATCCTTTCGGCATGTTCAACCCGTAAACCATGTAATAGCAGCCAAGTTAGATGCTCAACATAAATCGCAAAGTCAAATAAGATTTCCTGGAGTTTCCGCCTTCTAATCAATAGGAATTTCGATCAATATTATTGGACTACTTCAGCAGCGATTTCTTTGATTATCCTATGCATGCCGCTGAGCTTTTTGAGAACATCCTTGAGGCATTTTCAGATATAAAAGATTCAGCAATGTTCTTGAGAAAACTTGAACTGACTCCATTACTGCAAGAACTCAGCGATAAAAAGGCTATTAAGCTTGAACCCTGCGCAGTCGGCACAAAGCTATTTGACTTTATCTTAGACATCAACAGAGATAAAATTAAGTAACTCTCCAGAGAATTCTCCAAAGACAGGCCAAAATGCATGCCCATTTTAGATAAGAAAGCTGACATAGCTAAGACAAGCACAAGTACAACTGCATCAGTTGTTCCTCCTAGATAAACAATTTCAAAGAAGGTACAAACATTACTTTTGATTTGCTGCACATTAGTTATTAATTCATCTAATTTCCCAAAAATAAACTTAGGAAATCGAAGATTTACTCAAAAAAGAAACAGGCTTATAGAAGGAAGTCATCAATTAGAGCAAGGAAAAGAGCAATCTCTTGAATAAAGTATCTGCAGCTGAAGAGTAGGCACTCGCTAGCTTTAGAAGACAAGGCACACGAAGAATCGATTACTGTGACTGCGGTACTCGTGATAAATGCATGTAAATGAGGAATTCACCAGTTCCTTGCAGTAGAGCACATTTCCGTAAGCTGATTCGACCTCACACAGATGAAAATCTTGGGAATTGCTCTTATTTGGATACATGCAGGCACATGGATTACTGCAAATTCGTGCATTATGAGTTAGATGTTGAGATGAATAGCTTAAATAATGAAAATCATTTAGATCCAGCTGAAAAGAAACTCAATCCGCAGTGGATTAATTGTGATCTCAGATAAATTGACTTTAACATCCTAGGGAAATTTAATGTCATCATGGCTGATCCACCTTGGGATATTCACATGACCCTTCCATATGGTACCCTTAAAGTAATTGAAGTTTTAGAAATCAAAATTAACTTTTGGTGGTTTGAAATAATGTATTTTAACATTTTTCTTCTTTTTCTTCTTCTTTTCATAGGATCGAGAGATGAAATCAATGCGTGTAGATTTACTGCAAGATGAGGGATGCATCTTTGTCTGGGTGACTGGTCGAGCTATGGAGTTAGGACGAGAATGCTTAGCAAATTGGGGATATAAACGCGTTGAGGAGATTATTTGGGTTAAGACAAATTAGCTCTAGCGTATTATTCGTACTGGTAGGACAGGGCATTGGTTGAATCACTCAAAAGAACACTGCTTAGTAGGAATCAAAGGAAATCCTAAGATAAATAGAAAAATAGACTGTGATGTTATTGTCTCAGAGGTTAGAGAAACAAGTCGCAAACCAGATGAAATCTACAATCTCATCGAAAGAATGTCCCCAGGTGGCAAGAAGATCGAACTCTTTGGACGTCCACACAATACAATGCCTGGATGGCTTACACTAGGGAACTAATTACCAGGGATTTATCTTGAAGACGAAGAGATTATAGAGAGATATCGTGATGCTTATCCTGATTAAGATGTCACAGCAGAATTGATGGAGAAAAATAGGATCAGAATGAAGAATGAAAATGATATTGAGAACATATACAACTCCCATATTTAACCAATTCCTCCATTTAAAACGAAATAGCTCTCTAAAGATCTTGCAGCCACAGGAACAGCTTCAGCTTCTAAATAATCAACCACCAGTATGCAGCTTGAGCATTGAAGAATATTGGGAGAAAACAAACATGATTGTGAAAATGCCGCACTTATTTGTGTGTTATTTACTCTATTTTTGTTCGCTATTCTCCATGCCTTGATGAGATATAGCTTGATTATCAACATATATGAGTTTATTAATGTTTCCTTGGTTTCTTTTCGCCAATTCAAAGCAGGCATGAAATCTTATTTAATTTTTGATTGTCAAAAAACAAAAAGAAAAATACAGTAATTTTAAGAGATTTAGTTGATATTTTTGAGCATACCAAAACGAACGATTACGTAAGAGAAAAAATGAGCAGCAATATCAGTGGTAATAACATCAAAAGGGAGGATGTATCTATCGCTTATGTGGCAATAGTGAATGATAAGGATGTCCCTGTGCTAATGAAGAACTACAACTATTCACAGAATGAAGAACTAAACTTTTAAATGAATATCTTCGCTACACTGGATCTTATTGAGAATAGAGTAACGAAGAAGATGCTCGTGTCAGAAAACAAGAATCCAGTGACTTCATTCTTGAATTGTGTGAATTCCGTGTATCTTGCGGAGGATGAGTTTGATATCTATGGATACATCACAGTTGGGAAACTAAAGATCCTTGCGATTCTACATTAGAAAACAATGGCTAATTACGATGAGAGACATATCCAAGCATTTATGAGTAAAGTCTATGCTGCGTATATGAAAGACATTATGAATCCATTTATTGCCTCAATTGATGACCATAAGCTTACTAAAAAATTCCATGCTAATTTGGATTCTATTGTTGTTGAATATCAAGCGATTCTCAAGAAAAGTGTGTGAACAAAGAATACACACTTAATCAAGAAGGGAAAGGGTAATACTTGTTAAGAATAAAAGCATATTTTAAGTAAAATCGTTTTGCAAATATATTTTACAGGAGTGATTTGTTTTGTTGTGGATTTTTTTATGAATTGTAGTTAAAATAAAAAAATTATTGTTTCAACTCAAAACACTGCATATTTTCAAAATATTTTGAGACAGATAACATTTTAGATTAAGGATAATAGTAATATACAGTTAAACAGAATATTGAAACATTTACAAGGCAAACATCATACTTTACTTGCTTGCGTTGTTATCTCAATATGAAAAAAGAAAATAGCCAAATTTATAAGTAGTCAATCCACTGATAAACCAACGTGGAACAGGAGTTTGTTTTGCCTTTGTCAGATGTGAAAGCTCTCTCCACAGCCGCAAGTGCCCTTGACAAAAATAACATAAAACGATTAAGGAACGTTTTCTAGAATTAATAGGAGTTAAAAATATTTTGATGTACTTTTGAATTCGGATTGTTGAAAACAAACTCTGCTTTCAAATCATCTTCTACCCAATCCATTTCCGTTCCAACTAATGCCATCAATGCCTTGTTGTCTATTACAATTGTCACTCCTATTTTAGCACATCAAAAAAAAATGTTTGCTAACATTTTTCATCTTTTTTTCAAGAAATAAAACACTTTTTTTTTTCATACAACCCTTGCTACTCTATGATCCAAATCACTACACTAATTTGAAACAATAAACATATTCATGGATATGTACCTTTATCGACAATGACTTCGTCAAATTTATTTTCAGCTGTATCTTAGCAATAGTTCATTGTGTAAGTCAAACCGCTGCATCCTCGTCTTCTCACTCCAATTTTTAATCCCTTCACTTGCTCGCTTGTCTTCTTTTCCATTAATTCCTTGATACGATCAGCTGCACGTTCAGTCTAGATCAAAAGGAAAGATAATTATTATTATTATTATTTGTTATTCGCATGGAATAGAAATATCAAAAAAGGATAAAAGTTAATACTAGAGTAAGAAATGCCCTTTTCGATCGTAATTTCTTAGTCTCTGTGCTGAATGCATAGGATAGCTTTTGAGCTTACCAAACTTAATTTGCTAGAGTTCTTCGAGTGAGTTAGCCAATTATGTTCATGGAATGATTAATTATCTGTTTTGTTTGTTTTGTTTTTTTTTGAGAAAAAATAATTAAGCTTTTAATTAAATCCAGTGATGTGTGTGCTATTAAATGCCTTTTCTACATGCTATGGAACATTCTGAATACAATCAACGTATGAAGCTGAGTCATCAAAATGATAAAGACTTGATAATAAAGTAGTAATCGAAATATGTAGATTAAATGTGAACAAATTGAATATATAGTTTTAAGAAGAACATACATATGGAAAAGCATAGAACTGACAAACAAGGAAGAAATTGAAAATAATTAACAAAAAAAAGAGGAATTTGATTAGGAAAGTAACTGAATTGTTTATTGAAAATATTTAATTAAAAAAATCAAATAAATGAATACAAAGCAATTGATATTAATAAAAACGAATAGGAATCTATTTACCTTTTAATAAAGACTCCAACAATCACAGAATCGAGAGTACAAATGAAAGATCGAGCAGTCAGTTTAATTGAATCTTTGTTTCTTGTATTATTTTTTGCTTTCATGCAGAATATCCTTTTGATTAGATGATTTTGGCAGCAGTTCTGTTCTTGCTGCCTTTAGAAAAGATAAAGGGGAGGGGAAACAAGAATCCCAATCTTAATTTTTTTAAATATAAATAATTTAGAAAAAAGAGAGAGAATAAAGGAATAGTTAAAACAGCAAACACGGGCAAAGATGAATTATTTGGATGCCATTAAGGAAAATTAGGGAGGATTCAACTTCGATTTCTGCCTTAGAAATAAACAGCTAGAAGCTAAGAAAGTTATCTCCAGTCCTCATCATACAAAAACAGGCACCACTATCGTTGGACTCGTCTACAAGGTAGTCTACATTCATCTCATATAATATATTAACTTTAGATAACATCAGCGATAAGAAACAATTAGCTTTAATCCGCTCTGCCAAAAAAAGAGGTTTATTTTGACATCTTTTTATTTCAAAGGATGGAGTTGTGCTTGGAGCTGATACTCGAGCAACTGCTGGCACTATTGTTGCTGAAAAAGCATGCTCCAAAATTCACTACATTTCACCAAATATGTATTGCTGTGGAGCTGGAACTGCTGCAGGTAATAATTCTATAAAATGCCAATTCAAGCAAGATTTAAGAAATAGTAATTCCAAAGGGGCTAACAATTTGAGCTGCATTTTGAAAGCAATTAGTAATTTAGCTCAATATTTCTGAGATGTTTTTAAGAAATACAAGTGAAAACTCTCTATTTAACTGAAAAAATAACTCTAATATGTTATTCGATTGCTTTTTTTGAGAATACCATGTAATTAATAAATGATTTGAATTGCTATTATAAAAGACACTCAATGGGTGACAGATAGACTCTCTTCTGAGCTTGAATTAATCAGACTTAACTCAAACAGACAATCGAGAGTAGCCACTGCTGTGACCAGACTTAAAGAACATCTTTACAAGTAACTTAAATTGTTTGTCAGATTGGTTTAACAACTTGCATTTCAAACATAACTAGATACCAAGGAAATGTTGGAGCAGCTTTGATTTTGGGTGGAATTGACTCTCAAGGACCTTAATTGGTGACTATTGCCCCTCATGGTTCTTTCAGTTATCTTCCTTACACTACAATGGGATCTGGTTGTCTTGCTGCTATTGCAACACTCGAAGCTGGCTACAGAGATGATCTCACTGTAATTTCTTGAGTTTGAATATTTAAATCCAAGAATAATTTAAAATTCCTGTGTTTAAACTTATTTAGGAAGAGGATGCTGTGAATTTAGTCACCGCAGCAGTTGAATCTGGTATAATAAATGACTTAGGTTCTGGTTCCAGTGTAGATATCTGCGTACTGAAGAAAGATCCAAAAGTTGACGTTAAAGTAGATTACATGAGATAACATAAGAATGACAATCACAGAATTAACCCTCCATTCCCCTACAATTTCAAAGGAAACAACACTCGTAAACTATTTTATTTAGAAAATTGTTGTTGACTGCATTTTCTCCTTGATTAAAAATGAATTTTGTTTCTTTTTTAACTTTTAACAGCATTCCTCAGACAATTCAATATTCCCATCGAAAAGTATTCAGTCGATCCTGCATCGATGGAAATAGAAGCATGACAAAATTCAATCACAGTTTGTATGTCCTTGCATGTCTTTTGTTATTTTCATACAAATATATTTTTGTGATCTTCTCAAACAGTTCCTTTGTGGAAATTGACATCAAAAAATCATATTTTTTCTCTTGATTTCAAAATATTCAACACACCTTGGGGGG
>Ga0302271_10004956_pt1 | contig 10367 bp, 2 predicted proteins | sample III_Bog_N1_1_FD_198767 | JGI IMG/M metagenome (GOLD analysis project Ga0302271, IMG submission 198767) | Peat permafrost microbial communities from Stordalen Mire near Abisko, Sweden - III_Bog_N1_1 | ecosystem: Environmental > Terrestrial > Soil > Wetlands > Peat | place: Sweden: Abisko... | reverse complement strand
AACCCCAACCCCACCCCCACCCCCACCCCCAACCCCAACCCCACCCCCAACCCCAACCCCAACCCCAACCCCAACCCCAACCCCAACCCCAACCCTTTAATGAGATAAAGGAAGATATGATTTGACCTGTTTTTCTTCTTGGATTTGTTTTTTTCTTTCTGAAATAGAATCTATCCATTTGTATCTTCCTCAATCAAAATCTATTTTTCTGACCATCACTTTTAAATCTCTCTAATTTACAATTTGGTTGTCCACTAGTTTAGAAATATGCCTATTTCTCCAATATTTTTATATTAATTCTTTTCAAACAAAAAAAAAATACATTGTTTGCCTTGAGTTTGATTCTATGATTTCAAGATTTTGTGAATTGTTTTTGTAATAATTATTCTGGATCTCCAAAAGACTATTAGAACTAATCTGAATAATTACTTATATCCTAAGAAGAAGAAGAAACAAACAGATGAATCCGACATGAAGCGAGCAAAACGCATAATTAGAACAGAAAAAAGAAGAAGAAGAAGATTGTGTATTTATTTTTCTAAAATTAATATTTTTAAACAAAAACTTGAAAACTAAACAATAGGTAAATTAGATAAATATGGATCTTGAACAAGGTGCAAACCACGGTGAATTAGCAGGGAACATCTAGCTCTTAGATAATGAACAGCCTTAAGGAATCTCCAGCTCTTAGTATGCTCCTAAGCAAGAGAAGAAAATTTCCACACTCGATGAGCCTGTTTCTGTCACCATTGTAATATGCCAAACAGGGGGATGCAAAAAGAAATAGCTCATAACAATCTCACATGATATTCAGAATCAGATAATCTTTTGGTATTCATACCATAATCTATTGTGATTTTTGAAAAGATGAGAGATTTGAAGATGATTGGATACAAACTAAAGTATGTGCTACTCCCTAAAATGAGAGAAGACAGCGGAAAAGAACTCAGAAACTGTAATATAAAAACAAGATATAAAAAAATCTTTCAAGTTGATTATTTTACAACATTGATTCCTCATTTTGGCTTTTTAATAACGCTAACAGGGGATCTATGGGGACCTCTCCTACTTTGTCTCTGCTTAGCTATGTAAAACTCAAGAAACCATCATCATTCAATTAGATTTTATTTTTCATATCGAATCAATGGATTGAGAACAACGATAAGAAATGAACGTTCTATATACTGAACCTCTTCAACTCTAAAATTTCCCCTCACTCAAATTAGGAAAATCTTTAAAAGATATGTTAGTTTGCTGCTACAGCTTGGATTGTTTACTCCTTGGGCTATTTGAGGGGGAAAAAAACACACAAAAGTGCATTTAAGTTCTTTCATTCTTTTGAGTTAGCTTTATTCCCTTAAATATTCTGAATTTATTTTTCATTTAAAATTTCAGTACATTAAGCATAGCATCTTCGAATCAAGCAGAGACTGTGTTCGCAATTATCTTCGTCGTTGTTTGGATTGGTGCAGGTGTTGTGACCCTCAATGCTAAGCTTCTCGGCGGAAGAATGTAATAACTCATGAAACATGTCTTTAATAATTTAGCATTCCAGTGAAATTATCTTTCAAGTTTTTTTTTAGCTTTTTCCTACAACCTTCTTAAAGATTTAACAAGAATTTCGTCGGGAATCCCCAGAATAAATAATCTTTTTGCTAGGGAGGGGAGAGTATGGGAGGGAAGGGAATAATATCAATAAATTTCATTATTAACAATGAATAGAAATCTATTCTTTTTTTTTTTCAAATCTGACTTTGTCTTTTGAATTTTGATAGCTCATTCTTCTAATCTGTCTGCGTCTTGGGATATTGCGTGTTCCCAATAAACATCGCTTCATTTGCAACTTTATTCCTTCCTGGCAGTTCCACACTCTTCTTTTTCATTAAAGCAGGCATTTGCGGAGTCAGCTTCCTTTGGGCCACAAGAGGTACAATAACTCTGCTTTGCTTTTCCTTTTGTTTCTCCAAATACAATTATGGATAATTTAATTTTAGCATTTTCATTTTCTGAACCTTTTTTCTTTCAACTAACTCATCAAATACAGCATCAGTTCCATTCATGTCAACACTGGTGAGCGATGATAAAAAGTTCTTGGCTGTTTATCCAGTATTTTTATTCTACCTCTTCCTCAGTTGGTTCGCGTTAGTGGCATGAAAATGAACAAAGAATAGAAACAATCAATAAAAATGCAGAAAATACAATTTCTTCTTATTGTCTAACAGATATGGTATTTTTACATAGTTCTTCTTCATTTTTTGTCTTGTCATTCCTGCTGTGCTTTCAATAAATGCACATGCTAGTACTTAACGTTCTCAGAATTATTCCTCAAACATATTTGCTTCCAAAATAGCATTCTCTGTTTGGTTTGAAATTTTACTGTAATAGGTTTAAGCCTTCATTTGTTTTAAAACATATTGTTTTTATTGTTTTTCTCGTTTTTTGAGGACAATTTGATGTTAAAAATCATATTGGGAAAATGAAATAGTACTCATCCATATTAACAAGAAAAATCATATTGAAGACAATAAACTAAATGACCAAAAAAGCTAGAATGTGGTTAATAATTCGGCCTGAGTTCTTTGAAAACAAGAATTTGAGATTAATTAAAAAACATAAGAGAGAATTTAGCAAATCCAATTCTCTTATTCTGCTTGAATCGGTTAGTCCAGTGAGCAGTTGTCACGAGTTCTTCTTTTTCGCGGCCCCAGGCAGCCAATATGTCAATCGATGATACGGCAGCTCATAATCTAGATGATTTTGATAAACAACCCTTTGGATACAGTAGGAGATTCTTTTTAAATATTTTTAAAAACAAAACGGAATGTGTTTGTTTTTCATTTCTAAGCTGAAAACAACTTGATATATTTTTGGATAACCATTTAACTTGGATTTTTTTTAGATTACGAATACGCTAATGTATCAAAGGATACCCGAACATGTCCATTTTTCTTTTAGGAGAGCGATAGATTGAAATACAAGCGCGAACCACGAAAAATAACTACCGGCAGACCTGATGAGAATCTACCAAATAATCATATCAAAACTAATAAATACACATGTCTCAACTTCATTCCGAAGAATCTCTTTTTACAATTCTCTAAACTAGCCAATGTATATTTCCTCGTAAGCTAAATAAATGATTTAATATGGTTTTTACGAAGATGCTATTTTTAGAACTTATTTTAACCTTTTTAAATTGTTTTTTTTTTACAGTTGATAGGAATCCTCTAATCGATACCTTAGATCTCGATTTCAAATGCTCTTCCTGTGATTTTCCTCCCTTTAGCTGTGATCGTAGCGATTACAGGTGGAAAAGATCTCTTTGAAGACTACAAAAGATTAAAATCTGACAGGACAGAAAATGATTAAAAAGTCTAGGTACTCGATACTTAAGCGAATCAGTTTGTGACAATGACTTGGAAGGAAATTAGACCTGGCCATATCGTTAAAGTATTAAAGAATCACTACTTCCCAGCTGATGTTGTATTGCTTATGACATCTGATCCATAAGGTATTAGATTCTGTTTATTATTTTTAATGTAAAAACAATTAGTCCATTTTCAAGTTACTGATGGATTTATTGCTTATTAGTTCCTTTCCATAAAATAATAAGGTTTTTTCAATAAAGACCTCTCATAATTACTCCTCTAATTCTTGAATTTACCTAAAAAAGGATCATGTTATATTGAGACAAAGAACTTAGATGGTGAGACAAACTTAGAAAGCAAATCAGCTGATTCTCGCATTCGTGATAAATACATCTGTGGCGAAGCATAACTTGGAAAAGAATGCGTGATTGTTCATTATGAAAGCCCAAATAAGTTGATCTATCGATTTGATGGAAGAATAGAAACAAAATCAGGTGAAAATGTGACTTTAACTTATCAAAATGTAGTTCTTAGGGGTTGTTCCTTGAAAAATACTGAATACACCATTGGAATGGCTGTTTACACTGGACATTAATCGAAAATCATGTATAATTTGTATTAAGCTGGTGTGAAGAAAAGCACCCTTGAGACACTGATCAGCAAGTTAATCATAAAAATCTTTTTGCTTTAAATTGTTGTGTGCCTGATCTGTGCGGTTATTTACATAACATTCTACTCTCTTGAGGGCAGCAATCTAACATATCTATAAATCAATCCAAACAATGATGTCTACGAAGATTCGAATGCAATCAACTTCTTCGTAAGGCTAGGGAATTGGATACTCATCTTCACGTAAAATTTTTTATAAAATACCTTTCATACAATAACTCGTGAAACGAATTAAAAACACTCTGATTAACTCAAAATTACCTCATTTTAATTCTAAAAAATCATAAAATAAACAGGAACTTTGTGCCAATCAGTCTGATAGTAACGTTAGAAACAGTGAAATTCATGCAAGGGTAGTTTATGTCAAAGGATAAGAAAATGGGTTCAACATCAGTTCAAGCTTCGAATTTAAACGAGTAGCTTGGATAAATCAACTATATTTTCTCAGATAAAACTGGCACCTTAACAAAAAACTTCATGCAGTTCAAGCAAATCGCTATTGGAGATGTGCTCTTTGGAGGCAGCTTGATTGATGAAGATGGAGTGACTTAAGAAGCTCTTACAGAAGAAGAAATAGAGCTTGAATTCCCACATGTCGATAATGTTGATTTTAAAGATAAACGATTTATGAAAAAGGCCAAGGACAAATCGGATCCTGATTATGAAGCCATCAAGTAATAAAACAGTTAATCTTTTCAACTGATAACTTGATTTATTTTCTTCTTTCTTATCAAAACAGACACATTCTATTCTTGTTGGCTTCATGCCATACTGTGACTGTGACTTTAGACCCCGAAGGCAACACTTTCTACACTTCAACTTCCCCTGATGAGATGGCAATCATAAACTTTGCCAAATTTGCTGGTGTTGAGTACTTACGTCTCGAAAAGATTGGCGGAAATACATTCATAATTCTTCGACATGAAGGGTTTGAGCATTCCCTCTAGCTCTTGAATTTATTTGAATTTGATTCGAATAGGAAGCGATAATCAATCATCGTTAGAGATGATTAAAAACGGATATTTTTATTCTGTAAAGGTGCAGATTCAGTTATAACCATGAATCTAAGTGAAAGCACTGATGCTGCTGGGTTGAGAAGCTTAAACGATAAATTAAAGTAATTTGGAAGTTAAGGGTTAAGGACATTGATGTTAGCTGAGAAACAAATTGACGAGAATACATACCTAGAATGGAATGAAAGATATAAAAAAGCTCGAGTTTTAAGTGACGGTAAAGAATTAGAAATAGAACGACTTCAAGATGAAATGGAAACGGAATTAGTCGTTTTAGGTGCTACAGCGATTGAGGATAAGCTACAGGAGGATGTGGCAGATACAATCTAAGCTTTGAAAGAAGCTGGGATTAAAATGTGGATTCTTACAGGTGATAAAATTGAGACAGCGATAAATATTGCATATTCTTGCAAGATCTTGGATGATAGTCTTGAAAAAGCTATTATTGATGTTGAAGAAGAAAATGAAGTTCATTAGTTCTTGCAAGATACGCTAGCATCGTTGTAAGAAGCTGAAAGGATCTACAGAGAATAGTAGATTCTTAATAAATTAGCATTTGAACCAGAAGCGTTGATCAATCATGCTTTGATTATCTCAGGATTTGCACTTAATCATATTCAAAAGAGTGAAATCAAATACCTTGTAATATACAAAAGATTAGGAGGAGGGGGGATATGAGATTTAAAAATTTTATTGTTGTTTTTTTATTAAAAAAAATAAATTGTTTAGATCATGGAGATTGTGAAATATTGCAAGTGTATCATCTGCTGCAGAGTCTCGCCTAAATAGAAACAAGAAGTTGTCTCTACTGTCAGGGAAATGGTAGATCATTTGTGTTTCTTCTTCTTCTTCTTCTCCTTTTTTTTTTGTTCATCTTCAGGAATAAAAATTGTTTTAAAAATGTACCAAAAATATTATATTTTTGAAATAGGAAAAGACCTCAATAACGTTGGCAATCGGTGATGGAGCGAACGATGTCAACATGATCACAGCTGCGCATGTAGGGATAGGTATTTAAGGAGTCGAAGGACAACAAGCTGCAAGAGCAAGTGATTATTCCCTCAATCAATTTAAGGATCTACGAAGATTGCTGTTTTATCATGGCAGGGAGTGCTACAGAAGAAATTCTGGAGTTGTGTGCTACAATTTCTACAAGAATGTGCTACTTGTGCTGCCTTAATTCTGGTAAAGTTTGTCATGGTAGTTTTATAACTTTTTATTACTAATTTGTTGAACTTTGATATCATGCTAGGTTTGGTTGGACAAACTGGTTTAGTGGATAGACACTGTATAATTCATTTATCTACTAGTTATTCAACATTTTCTTTGCGTCTGTTCCGATTATGATATTTGCTGTGTGGGATGAAGAATATCCCGATGATATCCTAGTTAAAAATGAAAAGAAAAATTACTACGAATAAGGAATCAAAAGTAAGCACAAAAAGATAAATAACTTTTAAAATATTCGTTATCTAATTCTTTTGTACTCTTATCTTGCCTAACTCCTCTTCTTCTTTACCACTTCAACAGATAAGCTATTTAACTCGCATGAATTTTGGCTATGGGTGGCAATAGCAACTGTGTAATCTGGTCTGATTGTGGTGTGTTCGCTATTTCCTTTAGAATTGAATTTCGTTACTAGTGAAGGACAAAGCCAGTGGTTCTGGGCAACAGGTACGATGGTCTTTGGATTGGTTGTTGTAATCTCCAATATAAAGATACTGATTATGTCAACTGACCATTCGTTAGGCTCTTTAATGATTATAGCAGGCTCTATGCTCGCTTATCTTATTACCTGGGTGATTGTCTCCAGCATGAATTCAACTGAAATCTACAGGACACTAGGGCAGTAAACAAATTCTTTTTATCCATCAAATCACAAATCAGACACTTTTCTTCATCTTAGCACACTTATTTGACAACTTTATTCTCATTTTTTCTTAATAGGATGTTCTAGACACCGAACTTCCACATAGGAAATATTCTTTGTATTGTCACTACGTCTTTCTTCGATTGGGCGTTTAGTCTTTATCGAAGTAAACTGATTTCTTTTTCCAAAAATTATTTCCAATTAAACATACGCTTTTTAACCTTAATTCTTTAAATTTCCAACAGAATGGACATACGATTTCGATGAAAAACAGCACAATCTTAAGGTGAATTTAAAATAAATTAAAGTTAAACCAAACAGTACATTCCCAATAAAAATGCGAACATTCAACTCTGAAATCCCAAAGAAGCAATTTGGGTTTGTGAAAGATGAAACCAAAGCGACATATGCTACCTCGGATATGAAAAAGATGTACTATCAAGATACCAACACAGGATATGCGTTTAATCAAATCGATAAAAACAAATACAATGAAAAATAAAAAGAATAGTAGATGTTCTGATTAGCTCATAAAACAACATAATACAAGAATAAAGTTTAGTCTTGCAGCTCTTTTTTTTTCTAGCAGCAGAAGGAGAACTTCCAAACATCTTTAATTATTCTCTTTTTCACATTTTGAAATTCTTAAATCAAAGATATTCTTAAGATCCACCTTCAATGCAGTATCTGCAAAATGGAGAAGTGGTATCTTAAATATCCAAAGATTTTCATATATTTTTCATTATTTTCACTTGTTTTTTATAAATAACCTTTCCAATAATCTATGTATTCTGAATTATTAAAAATCTATTTATTCAATAAAACTCTATTAAAAACACTTTTGCTTTTTTTCTTCATTTAATACTATCCAACGAACCCTTCGAAGAACTTGTGTTGCAAAGTGTTGATGAATCCAATTAAAGTTTGACTTAAGAAAGAGGAAACGATTTATTAAATTCGTCTCGTTTATTCTCACTTGGAAAAAAATTACTATTACTATAACTCAGATGTTTGACATGCTACTGCTACTCCATTTTACTCTATTTCTTGTTGTTTGACGGACTTGGATTAAGTTAACTGCTAAGATTATTATTCTTATCTATCTAAACGCCTTAATTATTTCTTATACCTAGCAACTACGGTGTCGATCCAGTTCCTTATTGGTTTAGTAATTATTCTTAAGTTATCAAACCCACTGAATTATGTTTAGGTTTTTAGCTGTTTTTGACTGAATTACTACTCTTTTAATACGATAATCTAACTCTACTTAGATAATGCTACTCTGATTTACCTTGAACATCTAAATCTTAATCGTTTTGATCTATTTTAATTTTCCTTTTTAGCAATCCTTAAGGCGTCATCTAAATGGACACATCTGATATTGAAGCATCTTTATTTCTAATTATCCTATCACTAGATCCAATTTCACTGAAATGCACTGATACATCAGTTCCTTTCTTCATTTTTATATGTTTTTCAGATAATTCAAAATCACTATTATCTTTGCTTTTACTTGGATTGTCTTTCTCGCTATTTTTTATAAATTTGCTAACTAACTATTCAACGTGTTCGCTATTTTTCAAGAGTAATTTACTCTTTGGTAGAGAGTAACCATAGTTTCTTAAAGAACCTGGAAGTAATGGTTCACATTTTCCTAAAAAATCCTTGAAAGGATTAGTTAAATTATCGAAATTAGTTTTAGTTCGAAAAACTCTTTTTTTATCAGCAGGTGAGTATTATAACTGAATGGCCTATTATTACTAATTTCCTCTCTATTCCCTTTGTTCTCGTGACTTTGTTCCGACAATATTATCATTATTCTTAAGATTCTGAGTTATCTTTTTGTTCCCAAATAATCTTTATTTGAGACGCTCACACGACGAAGAAGACGATTTCCCTGAACTCGAAAACAGTGGCAAAATATAATTATTCCCGGAATATCCTTAAGAATAAGATCTAGATGTATAAGGATTTATCTTCTGCATCTTTCTCAGTATTGTGCTTGAAATTATCGAAGGATCTGAAGTTGATTTTCTCTCAGCTATCGAAGAATACTGTCCTTGCAATTCTTTTAGAAAATCATTAGCTCTTTTATCTTTGGATGTTTATTCGATGGATAAATCCGTTTAGCTAATCGTTTGTCTGCGGAATCGATTTGTATTCTCCATATTGATCTTTAAAAAAGGTATTTAAGGAGCTAAGGAATTGTATTTATCTGATTTGAATAAGTTTCTCTAGCACTAACCTTATTCTTCTTAAAACAAGTTTTCTCCTTCTTGTTCTTCATATTATCCTTCAATTTCTTGATGTTTTTTGATCTACTTCTCAGTAATTGTCAAATCTAAGCTTTAATTCAACTGCTTTTTCTTTTTTTTGACTGGTTTCATCAGAACCATCTCATCATGCATTTATTTATCTTTCAAAACAGTCTAAACTGGTTTTTGAGTATAAATAAACGAAGAAACATCCTAGGATTCCTCAAACAACGCTGTAAATGCAGATACTATTTCAAACTATTAATTACTAACTCTTAGATATGCACTCAATCTGTCTGCTATTATTGTCTTCGAAAGCAGCAATTATACAGCTTATTATGTGCCTTTTGTAAGAGACAAATGTGCAGGGAGGAAATTAGCTGGAAGATGCAATGTTGATCTTTTCGAAAACGAATCCCTTATCGTAGAATAGTTGTAAGAATTGCATGTAGTTGATGGTAACTAAACGATAATATCCCTGTCATCATGTAACGCTTAGAATTCAATAGATTTTTCGCTGAATGTCACTGATATCACTCGATTGGAACATTCATGCAGACTATGGAGATATTACTGCTAAACTTCAAAAACGCATGAATTTTCACTAACAATATTCTGCATTTCATTGAAATATAATTGCATATTCAAATTTCGCTTGATAATAACTTCTTTGTGCATTTCAAATTATCCTTCATCTCCATTAATCCGAATATTCAAAGTAGCTAATGTTTATTGTGAATCAGTCGGATTGGAGTTATTCATTTCAAGACTAAAAATAACTCGCTGTGTGCCAGCACGTTATCTCCTAACCGCTTTATAAAAATTACTTACATTCATTTCAAAAGCCATGTTTTTAATTGAATTATTTGATTATTAATCATCTAATTCGGAAGAAGAAGGTGTTATTCCTGTGAAAAATTCAGATTTGAAACGTGCAAGTAAAACTAAATTAGCGCAATCGAGATTGTCTAGATGTTCACTATTCTACATCATCAACCAGCCATCTGAACAGCTCCAGACAAATACAACAGTTTATTTCCCCCCATCTGCACAGGTCTTCAGGAAGTGCAGCAGTTGTGTCCACTTCTTGTTGTCCTCCAGCTGAAAAATCATTTTTGTTGTATTTGTCCCCCCGACAAGCAATCAATTCCTTCTTTGTTTTTTCTTGTTTTTCCTTTGAATTTTTTTCTGA
>Ga0302271_10004954_pt1 | contig 10370 bp, 5 predicted proteins | sample III_Bog_N1_1_FD_198767 | JGI IMG/M metagenome (GOLD analysis project Ga0302271, IMG submission 198767) | Peat permafrost microbial communities from Stordalen Mire near Abisko, Sweden - III_Bog_N1_1 | ecosystem: Environmental > Terrestrial > Soil > Wetlands > Peat | place: Sweden: Abisko... | reverse complement strand
TATTTAGAACATTAATTGTGTTACTATTTGCTTCTTACCAACTTAATAAACACAATAAAAGAATTTCTTAGAAGCAATGAGGGTTTTTAGATAGCTAATAGTCATTGAGGTTGTTTCTTTTATTTCCCAAAAATAATCTTTCTCTTTGAGCTAAAGAGTCAATTTTAATCAAATGGGAGATTTTCATCATTTTCTTGACTTTTAACTTAATCAGCTTTTAGAAATCATTCAAATACAGTCTTCTGATCCCACAGATCATTCTTAGGACAAAAAAATTACAGATTGATCTACTTCGAGCTCATGTATTAAGACTAAGATAAATAACTCTTTCCCTTTTTTGAATTTAATTATTGGCGATACATCAATAAAGACAATGTTTTTTCTCCTACCAATCATGCAAGATGTGAGCAATAATGATGTAAAAGCAATGTATTATGAAGAAAAAGATGAGTTATTATATTTTTTCAGACAATCAACACATTGAATATACAAAATGCAGACTTGTTTTTTTATAAATTTAGATTTAATTTATTAAGTTTTTCTTCGGTTATTGATAAAGGAAATAAGGATATTAGCATACATTTCAAAGTATGTTCTTTCTTCTGTTCAGATCTCAATATTTACTGCTTGATTTAGTTCTTTTTTATTTGATATCAATTTAGGAGGCCGAAGGAGATCCTTACGCTTTTTGTCAACTATCAAGGCTATTATTGACAATACAATACTTAGTAAAAGAGATAAAAAGAGAAACAAAATTAATATATTGTAATGCTCATCCTCTGATCCTATCATGATTCCTCCGAATAACGAGAGGAAAAAAGTTCCTGCATTTTTGCTAGCATAGCTCATTCCAAAGGCAGTTCCTAGATAATTAGAATCAACGATTAATGGAATACTTGGGAAAATATACGCGTTTCCCATTCCGATAGCGATTCCGAAGGTAGCTAAAAAGAAATAAACTAAAATCTTAATTGAATTCTGATCTTTATCTACAGTTGGAGCTACGAGCATTAAGAAAAATCCAAACGCAATGAGAACCGTTAGGACTATGATTAATTAAGCGCGATTGCCATATGTATCAGATAAGAATCCGAAAATAGGAGAAACCATCCCAAAGAAAAACAGCAGAGAAAGCGATGAGCTTGCTTCAACTTCACTAAAATTAAATTTATTCATCAAAATGCTCTGCCCATAATTCTGAAAGCAGTAGAAACTCCCCCAAATCAGAAAGATTTCTCCGACAAGAAGCCAGTAGAGAGCATCGAATTTTTTAATATCTGAGAATGAGAATTTTGTTTTTTATTTAGTAAATTCTTGGTTCTCTTCGATTGTCTATGGAGCATCAAAAGACTCTGATTTCTTATCCAAATACACAGTTATAAAACCTCCTATTAAACTGACTACGCATAAGCTCTGACCAATCATTAATGGTAAAAATAAGCTATCCTCTTGCTCATAGAAGAAAGGGTATCCAATACCAGAAAGACTGCTAGCTAATTTGATAACAAACGAACACAATCCGAAAGCAAATGCGATGTTCGAGAACTTAAACCATTTTGAAATGAGTGTACCTATTGTGAATCAAATAGAATAAAAATGAGAAAAGCTGGTTAATCATAAAATTGTAGTGTTGTTTTATTATTTATTTCTTCCTTTAAAATCCGATATCTTCTGATAAATATCATTTCTAATTTAAGAATTGCAAGAGAGGTTTTTAAAGTTTGTTACTTTGTGTGATATGTGTGTTCTCAGTGCCTATTTAATGGAGAATTTTCCCAAAAAGCATCATTCCAAAGTTCTAAGGAAATATGGAGAGCAAGATGAATAGCATCCCGATAAAGATAAAAAGAGTGAACATAACTGTGCATTTGCGTATGCCTATGATGTCGATGAGAGGGCCGACTAAGATAGGAAGTATGATATTAGGGATATGAGGGATAGTAACAAGAGTATTGTACTGTCCATTTGAAAAATTCATTGATTCTTTCAGTTAGTTTTTGATGAATCCTTGGAAGAGTGAGTTGTAGTATGCTCCGATCATCAGGAAAGAGACTGCAGCTAAGAAGATATATTTATACTTGAAGATATAGATATTATTGTGAGTTAGATTAACAGACATTAGCGAAGTAATTGAATCTTTTCTGACATCTGAATCATCACTGTTTTCTGAAACAGCGGAGTCATCACTTAGCGATCTAGCTTCTTTCATTCTTGACCTGAATATGTTGCGTTTGTATGTTTGATTTATTTAAAATCTTAATTCTTTTCGATTCTTTCTTAAAACGGAATAGTTTAGATGAAAATAAATAATTTCTAGATTTTAAGAAAATTCCTACTTGTTTTTCTGTTGAAATCAAGCATATGTTTGTGATGGATTTTGATTTTATTTTAGTTGAAAATTTGATAACTTTTTTAGCTATTTTTGATTAAAAAAAATGCATGAAAAATGGAGTTTATCCTTCACAAAGCAGTATTTCGAATAAACTAAAAACTAACACAAATTCATTTGCTGTTCATTCAGTGATTCTTGCCGAAAGTAGATGCTGCACCTAGCTCTTCTTCGATTCTCACGAGCTAGTTATATTTAGCTAATCTTTCAGAACGGCAAGGTGCACCTGTTTTGATAGTTGCAGCTCCGATACCAACGACTAGATCTGCAATGAAGGTGTCCTCAGTTTCTCCTGATCTGTGAGAAACCATAGTTCCAAAGTTTGCTTGGGAGACAAGTTTGAAAGTCTCAATGGCTTCAGTGACAGTGCCAATTTAGTTGACCTTCAGAAGAAGGTAATTGCATGCTTTTTCTTAGATAGCTTTTTATGCTCTAAGAGGATTTGTCACAAGGAGATCATCACCAACAATTTTGACTTTGTCTCCTATGAGAGAAGTCAACTTTGTGTAGGAAGCCCAATCGTCTTGATCGAACGGGTCTTCAATTGAAAAGATTGGATATTTCTAGATCAGATTAACAAAATAATCCACGAATTAATCAGCAGTTAAGCGATTCTTTCCATCAGCTGCAGAATTCTTGAAATCGAGATCATAAACTTTGTCTTTTGAGCAGTAGAATTCACTGGCTGCGACGTCCATGGAGATTTTGATTTTTCCTTCATGCCCTGAGGTCTTGATTGCTTCCATGAGTAAATCTAACGCTTCGATAGGAGAGTTAGTATCTGGAGCGAAACCTCCTTCATCACCAACATTGGTAGCAGTTTATCCATATTTTTTTTCAATAACTTTTTTCAAAGTCTGATAGATTTCAGCACCAATTCTGAGAGCCTCAGTGAAGTTAGGAGCTCCGATTGGAGTAAACATGAATTCTTGGAAGGCTAATTTGTTTCCAGCGTGCTTTCCTCCGTTGATAACATTGAAAAAAGGTAAGGGAAGATTGTAGGACTTTGAATCCGTTGAAACACCATTGAGTTTTCCAAGATACCTAAGAGAAAAAAAGACAAATGAAACTCAAAATTTATGAAAGCAAAATAAAATTATACTTGAAAAGAGGAAGTCCTTGATCGGCAGCAGCAGCTCTAGAAGCAGCCATGGAAACAGCGAGAATTGCATTTGCTCCAAGTTTGCTTTTGCACCATCCCCATTCGTTCTTAGTTCCATCGAGTTCTTTGACCATCTTATTATCAATCGCTGCCTAGTCAGCAACTGGCATTCCAATTAAAGCTGGTTTAATAATCGAGTTGACATTATGAACAGCCTTGAGAACTCCTTTTCCTTGATATCTTGTTTTATCTTAATCTCTCAACTCACAAGCTTCATAAATACCAGTAGAGGCACCAGATGGAACAGCTGCTCTAAACGATTGCCCAGTACTAGAGAGTAAATCGACTTCAACTGTTGGATTTCCACGAGAATCTAAGATTTCTCTAGCTTTTATGTCTTTAATTGTTGCCATTTTTTTTAGTGAAGTTAAACTAATTGGATTTCTTGGAAATTATAATTGTTTTTTATTATATTTGATCTTTTCCTGCGTGTTTCTTCGAGCGTATTTCAAGTCAGGAATCAAATGACAAATATTTAATTGTATTATCTGATCTTCATTATAATTATTAAACTAAATTATTTGTTATGCTTTTCTAAGTTATTTTTTATTTACACTGAATTCAGTGGGTGTATGTGATGATATATTTTAAGAAAAGAGAGTCAAATCCACAATACGATGTTTCTTAAAATATCTGATCTTTCTTTATCCATTCTAATAGATCTTTCTAATTTAAATCCAGCAATTATTACCAATTAATGAAGATATTTTTTATTATTTTGACTCTTTTTTTAAATACTTAAGAGCAAATAGCAACTTTAAATTGTTCCAGTAGCATTGAAAATAATAGATTTGTTCATCATTTTATTTCAATAATTTTGTAAAATAATAAAAATATTTTTATTTCCATTGATATTTAGTTTATGACACAAAACAAGAATAAAGATGAAGATTTCTATTAGTATCTCACTAATTAGGAATCAATCTAAAATTACAGCGCATTTTATCAATCGAAGAACGAACTGACGGAAGAAGATTGACGTCAAGCAAATTGTTAGGATTGTTAATGTCGAAACGATGTGAATAAAATTTCTCAAGAAAAGTCTGTGATTCTGATGTATAAGAAGGCTTTCTATCGAACATTTAAATATAATTCACTTGCTTATGATCTTTTCGTTATTGATCTCTAATCGAATGAACTTACTAAATCATCGTTGGACTCACATCCATTACCATAATTCGAAGTCCAAACTAGTTGACTTTAATATCATGAATTTTTAATTTCGCTGGAATCTTGATTTAATCGAATGAATTCACTACAATATCAATGCTTTCTGAAAAACTCTCCTAGAGCATACTCGATGTTGCTTCTTGCGTTGTTTATTTTAAATATTCTTATGGATTCTACTAAAATTTTGCTTATTATGCTTCGAATTCGTGATTAATTAAGCGTACAAAGTTCAACGAATTCTGTATGCGCGTTTCTTGATCAAATATCTCAAGCCAACCGTTGCGCATGAATATGTTAGACATCGAATTCATTTCACTGCCAAGCAGCCAAAGAAAATTCGTGTTGACGCCGAAATTATACATGTCTTAGTAAAACCCAAATTTATCAAATTTACCCATGGTAAATGCAAAGAATATTTTATCATTGCCTTTGTTCATAGAGCCTAATACATCCATCGCTCGCTCGTAAAACTAATCGTAAAAGGCTCTTTCGTATTCCGGGCTATTTATGTTCTTATTGATTTTCGTCTTGTCCTCTACCTTATCAATCTACGGTTGAGGTTGAGAAGCCATATTAATCTCTAATTATTTAGTTCCAAGAATTATTTTTTAGTATTTTTCTAAGCTGAGTGCAATATTGCGGTATTTCGAATCGCCATAACTATTCAGAACTTTTATGATAAAAGTGAAATCTTCCTCAGGTTTAAAGAGATTATCAACTTGGATTTCAATGCAGCCATGCTTATTATGTTCGATGACTCTTTGAATTGGTTTCCATTTGTTTTGCGGGTTGGTTTTAAATCCAATTGGGACATAGTCTTAGTCATCTGCGTTACGATTCAATTCCAGAAGGACATTGCCTTTCAATAAAAATACTAGTTACTCGGGAATCATAGGACACAACTCGAATTGCTTAAAAGATGTTCTTAGTTTCTTCTTCTTTTTCTTGTCTTTTGTGATCTATTTGATTAACTAAACAGTACCTTTCCCGAAAGTTTAGCAGGTATTTCCATTAATTCTATCAATATCACTGCCCTTAAACTAGCTAACTTCTTATTCAAACAAATGAGGTTTGTTAATATTCCTATTATTCTGTTCTATTTCAAAACCAGACATGCATTCTCCAGAGTTCAAATGTTAACCATTTGCATCCATTTTACATAAGTTCAGATTATCAGTTGTTTTCAGCTGACTAGAAGCTATTATTTATGAATGAAAATCAATTTCTCTAACATATTGGTATTCTCCTAACTCACCTAAATCATTCTGTTTATTAACTTCATTTTCATATCTCATTCTCTCCATGCTTCCATTATGATCTAGACGAATAAGTTCTACTTCTTCTGCAATACCCATAGGTATTTTTCGTAGCGTATCCTCCATGTTATATACCTGAATTTACTAGCTCTGAAATACTCACAAAATATTATTATTCTTATTTTTAATTATCTTGTCAAATTCACCCTCCCAAGTAGCTCCAAAAAGTTTAATTTTGGAATTGAAAAAGTGATTCATCAACTTAAATACTACGGTGGAATTATTATTCAATCATTAATTATATTTATTAAGCACCCAATTTTATTATCCGCTTATTCTGCGTAATACCTTATTCCCAGCAAAAAATGTATTTTAGAGGGCTAATTCACCGACTTAAGCATGCCAGAAAAAATACTTAACTAACTTCAAGAAAACAACGTTTGAAAACAGGAATTACTCAAAAAAAATTATTATTTTTAAGTGTTTAAACATCTAAATGTGCAAATAATTTACTTACACCATTATCTAAGTATTCCCTAGCTTATTTTAAACAGTTTAGGCAAAAGACAGCTGCTCATTATGATTTTGAATGTAATTATCTTAAAAAGAAACAATAAAAATTTCAAGATCTCCAATAGGGATTTGAAATATCTTTCTGTTTAAAAAAAAAACTAAAACTTAAAAATTTCGAAATTCAATCAACATCATGTAATTTCATTCATTCTTTTTTTAAGTTAGTTAACATGATAGACATTTATTTTTATAATTTATTCACTGATATTTTGGCTGTTTGAGAATTTATGAAAACAAATGGCTTAAAATTATTCTAAATCTTGTCTCAATTAAAGGTGGGTTAATTCATTAAAGCCAACTATCCTGACTTTTGCGTGCTTAAGGAAGATCACTAACTTTATGAAGAATTACAAGAAACGTATCTTTAAATTTTTTCTTCAATTTGAATTTTAACCAGAACATAACTATGCTCAGCTAATTATAACCCTGATTTATATCTTAACGGTACAACTCTATAACCTGGTCTCATAGCATCAATTGGAGTCGCATAGAATCCAAGTTAAGTATCCGTTCCAACATCACTATCCATAATTCTAAAAACCATCATTGCAAGTTCAGGACAAGCAAAATTAAATTCAAATGTTTCACTATTCCAAATAGGATGAAAACCATTATCACTAATAGTCGATGTGAGCTGAGGACGGTTATTAGCTTCATCGAAATCTGTTCCTCTGATAAATATCTAGACATAAGGATCTACAACATCGAATGTATCTGATTCGTAGTTCTCCGGTCGAAGTTATTATCCACTGATAATTTAAATCTTAACTGTCTTGACAATTTTCGTTAGAAGATTGGGGATAAGTTTCTTCTCCGCATCATGCAGCATAAAATATGGTTTCAGTAAATATCCTGAGTGCACTCCTCCGTTTTCTTAGAATTTCGATTAATTGAGTAGCATTGGAATGTCGTTAGTTTAAAAATTTAGAGCTACTATTTATGCACCACTTAGAAATGGTTTAATCGGATCGTAATTCGATGAATCCACTCTCACTCCGGAAGGATACAGTCGCACAAAGGATTTCTTAAAAATCTCTATTAGCTTAGTAGGATATTTATGCAGAAATTTATGATATTGAACTTCGCTGATCGAACTAATATACCAGCATTATTTTTCTTTTTATGAAATAGTCCAATGGCATCCAAAGAGCGTAGTAATTTCTAAGAATTCCTTGCATTCTTTAATTTTTTTCTTTGATTTAACTCCACTAACAGGAAGAGAAACGTCTCCTGTTGGTAATTCTTCCGTTCCTTAATTTTTAAGTTACAAATTAATTCCTTTACTAAGCTGTTTCACTGCTGCATTCGTTTCTGAAGATGTTCTACCTATTTTTTCAATTAACTCAGGCTAGAAATGAAATGAGCTGTCTTCTTTCTTACTGATTGCTTCTTACACAGGATCATCTAAAATATTACTATTATTCATCGAGCTCCAATCTCCAAGTGTAGGCTATGCTGGAAGAGAGAATTTGGAACTTCTAGCTTATTTTTATGCAAATTGTTCTTTCATAAGTGGCTCAATTTCTTCAGTAATATTCTCAATCATTTTAATATCATCTAAAATACCACCTTAGAAACTTACTCTTGTTTGTGTAATTCCTTCTTTCTTTACATCGTGGAAATCACTTTACGCATCTTCTTTACTTTAAATTTTCATAATCCCTTTGGCATCACCTAAAGCCACAATATCTTCAGTGAAAAGTCTTGGTAGTAATGAGAGCTAAGGCTTCGCTTCAGAGGAACTATCTCTGAGGGAATCTTACTATCTTACATATTTTGATGTATTATTTTTGAGGATTTCTTGTTATTCATGAAGACTTTTCTAGTTGAAAATAAGTTTCTTTTTACCACTCACTTGGTTTTACATGAATTGAGAGTGATTAGAATAATCAGGTATGATTTTATTGAGATTGTTTAGAATTTGCAGATCAGTTTAGCTGCCTACATCTTCATCTTGATCTTCATCAGATTCGGAGACAAAACCAAGCTGAGAATTTTCATTTACAGCTTTTTCGACAGTTCCTTTACTCTTGATGATAATTTTAGATTTCAGCTGATTTGGTGAAGGGTAGTATTCAAATTTATCGTAATCTTTCGGTATCAGAAAGAGTTTCTCCTTAAAGATTGATTTGACATAATATGCCATTTTTTTCGTTTATTCTAATGAACAATGATTTTCAAATGACAAAATCACTGGATATACGGACATAGTGAAGGCATATTAGTCGATAGTTTCAATAACATTTTTGAATAAAATCTTTGATGTTAAAGTGTGACCATGATAGACAATTGGCTCTCCTTTCTCGCCATCCTAGTGAAAAGAACAACAATAATGTGAGTTTTATAATCATTGGTATTCTTCAACTTACCCAGCAATCTATCTCTACACATCTACAGCCATTTAGGAATGCATTAATATAAGCCTAGCATGAGGAATCTCCTGTGAGTTAATTTGCCATGAGATATGTATTGTGAGAAGAATTAATGTAGAAATCTGATAGAGGTCTGTCCATATCCTAAAATAGTATCCAAATCAGCAAAGACAATGAGTACAATATTGTAAAATTACTTAATAGTTCTCTTCAAGCAGCGGATCAAAGATGCAGTTATCATAACTAAAGAGGAAGTTTGAAAATTAATAAAAGGAAATCTTCAGAATATTTTGTATTTTGGAGTTATTCGACTTCACAAAAACCTAATTTGTCGTTGTCTTAAAGAGCTCTGCAATTTCCGAAGTTGAAAGCATCTATTTCTGCTCTTCCTTCATGAACTCTTGATACTAAGCGATTGTCATCAGAGAATCCTGGTCTCTGGAATTTGAAATGTATTCTGGGCAATATTTCTGAAAGACAGCCATGAGTTCTTCTTTTTTACTGATATCGCGGATGATGCTGATGAACTCAGATTGATCGATCTGCCCATTTTGATTCACATCGTATGTCTCGAATAGCTTCTTTAAATATTTTTTATTTACACTTATGTGTAATTCCTAGAGTAGCCGTTTTGTTTCTTCCAAGCTAAGCTATTTGTTACCGTCTTTGTCAGCATTTAAAAACAAAATATTTGCTAGATGCTTGACTTGATCTTGTCGCTTCTCTCTGTTGTGTAAAAATCAAATGAAATTCAACGATTTTATCTCTAAGTAAGGAAGTTTATTTGAAGTTACAAGAATTCATGATGAGCAGACTAAACAGTGAAATATTGCACCCCATATTAAAATGAATCTCGATCGCTTTCTGAAAAAAACTCTAAGACAATCTCAATTGTTGTGGTTTAAATCTTGAGAAAATGCTAGGTGGTTTTAGGTTTTATTTTCCACTGAACTTCATGCGAAAGATCCTTGATATCACTGAGATTGATCCTAGACTTGGTGAAGGATTTGCTTGGAGATATCCATTGCAAGAATCGATAGTCCTCATCTAGCAAATAAAATAGCCTAATGTGCTTTTTTGTTCCTTTCTTGGAATATTTAAACACCTTCATGCCATAAGAGAGACAATTGATTGCTTAGGGAAGCGTGGATTCATCGAATTTTTGGATTTTAAATTTGACATCCTTTCGTTTTGATAAAAAGTTATTCATTTTTGTTCAAATCTCCTCTTCTTATTACTGAATAATTGTTATCTAAAGGGTAGCAAAAACAAACAAACAGTTCTTGATTTCTTTCGATTAAAAAATTAATTAAGAGTGGAAATGTTATTAACCAATGAGAATTCTACAATAAAGATGAATCGAATAATTTAAATGGTAATATGATTAGGTGTAAATGAAAAACGATGACGGAATTGCAATTTTAAATTGTCTATTTAATCTAATTCAA
>Ga0302271_10004953_pt1 | contig 10373 bp, 5 predicted proteins | sample III_Bog_N1_1_FD_198767 | JGI IMG/M metagenome (GOLD analysis project Ga0302271, IMG submission 198767) | Peat permafrost microbial communities from Stordalen Mire near Abisko, Sweden - III_Bog_N1_1 | ecosystem: Environmental > Terrestrial > Soil > Wetlands > Peat | place: Sweden: Abisko... | reverse complement strand
AAAACACATATGAAGTGTGAGCACTTTACATGAGAGAGAATGCCAAAAGTGAAATTGATTTAAACTATCTTCACAATGAAGTGAAAAAGCTAATCTAATATCACAGGATTCTTAAATTTCGATAATTATTGTTATTTGTTAATATGAATTTTAATAGCCTCAAATCAGGTGAAAGATCATTACAAAATACATAGAATTTAGGTGGATAACAAAGCAAAAAACAGATGTCTCTTTTTGCTTCTCCCGCCTTTTTGAATCGGGTACTTACAAAACAACACACTCTTGGAGGGAAAAAAGAAAATCAAAACGGGTTGGAGGTAAAGGACGTTTGCGGCTGGAATGCTTGATTCATAGGGACTTCGCATCCTTACCCGAACATGTAGCTATTTGTACTTCCTGCCCCGTTGAGTTCCTAAAGAATTCCTGAAGATTTCGCAAATGGATCAGGGAGTGTCGAGAGCATTTAGTGGTTGATGTGTTGCATTTCCTGCGCAATCTATTGAGGGATTTGACCATTTTGCTGGTATTATTGCTGTAGAATAGCTAAGGTATTTGGATCTGTTTCTTTATTTTCATCTTCAGTTCCCCATTTGATGTTAAAATGTGTGATTCTTGGTTGATTTGCGAGGACATTTCTTTCAACTTTATCTATGAGGATTTAAGGTGGGTCGTTGATGATGAGTTCGGGATCAGTGTATTGATTGTAGACATAATAGCCAACACGGAAAAATTCTTGTCCCCGATGGGAGACTGTCAGAATAATTGCAGTCACTCCTAAGAGATCTTCTTTCGATGGGATAAGGAGATGATCTGGTACAGCTGATTCGATTGTGAACTGCAACACACCTTGCTCAAGCTTGTCTATTGAGAACTTATCGAGAACTTAGTCGTATTTTTCATCTTTAGCTGAACCAATGTAGACCAATTGCCATTCGATATCTTCTTTGATTGGTTTCAGGCATTCGAATGTGACATCTAATTTGAAGGGGCTCAAGAATGGGCAGGGGTTGTTTTAGAATTGAATGTTCTGAATGCTCACAAGTGACATTTCTTTCAATCAGTGGGCTACTATTTAATTGTTTAAGATCACTATTATTTCTAAGAATGACTCTCCTCTTTGTTGGCTCTTCTTTGTCTTCTTGATTTACTTTTTTGAAGTTGCTTACCGCTTTTTTGCTAGTTTGCTATTTTTGAAATGTAATAAAACTTATCTCCTAAATGACTCTATTCCGCCGCCTCTTCAACTCCTCGAGTTTGCAGAATCAAATTATTCCCGCGCTTTATTTTCTTTTTCATCTGTTCTATTTTGTTTTTGTGCTTTGTGAGTCCTAGGAAGCTTAAACAAGCAGTAGCTTTTAAATGGATCTCTCTACTAAAATCTATTCTCTGTAAGCTCACACTGGATCAACAAAAGGCAAATGATATTTTTAATCTATTATCAATCAATTAAATCAAACCGAAACGAGTTGGCTTGGACTGCAACTACTAAATAATTCCCTGACAGCATATAAACACAATTCAACACACATATAACAAGATCTTATGTTTTCAATCATCTTCAAGACATATTGGATCTTCCGCTTATCCTTTTACTACAGCTGCTTCTCCTTGCTATTAATTGTTGTTCGTGTTATTACCATTTGCAATATTATTATTGTCATTTCCATTGATCATATTGCCATTACTCAAAGAAGAAGAAAGACCATTTGAAGTCAATCTTGTGCCTGCTTTCTTAGTAGTAATTTTTTTATTTCCTGTTTTCTTCAAAGGCACTGCTGAAACAGTTCCAGAAATCGAACCAGCTACTGCTTAAGGAACTCCTGCAGTTATTGTGGTACCTGCATTTGCTGTTGTGCCAGACATTAACAGATTATTCTACCCCTGAAGGAGATTATTGTACATTCCCATATTCATATAGTTATAAAGGCTATTAGGATCTTAACCAGCAGCAGCAACAGCAGTAGTTCCAGAAGCAGCTGAGTTAAATTGATTATTATTATTATTAGCAGACATTCCAAGTAAGTTACTGTAAGCATTCGGTTGAGAATAACCTAATAGCTAATACTAATTGAGAAGATTCTAAAGGTCATTTTATTCAATCATTTGCAAATATTACTGTTATGCTGCTGAGTTTGTAGCTGTAGGAAGAGATCCAGATACTCCAGTGGGGATTATCGATCCAGGGTTAGCAGTCAGATTCAACTGAGCAGTAGGGTTTGTAAGAGACTATTAGGCATTCAAGTTAGTAGCTGAAACACTCGCTGTTGCTGCTGGAGCAGGAGGTATAAAATTAAAAGAAGTTGGATTTCGACCTGAGAAAATATTGTATTGATTCTACTAGAATGGCTACAAGAGATTTTACATTGTTAACATATCATAAGGATAAAGGGAATTAGAATTTTAGATATTCATAGAAGCAGCTGCAGCAGAAGTAGCAGAACCAGTTAACCCTGACAGTACTGAAGCTGACTACGTGAATTATTGCTGCTATGAACTTTTATTCTAAGGATACTTGCTGCTATTTCTTTGATTGTAGCTATTATATTGTAGCTACGATTCCCTTCCAGACTACTTCTATATGTCAGATCTCTTATCGACAGCTTCTAGCGTTGCAATCGTTGGCGCAGGAATATTCTTCTTGAGTAGATTCACTAACTCTGGGAATTATTTCTTTAGATTTTTGGATATTTTATTCCTGCATACTTTAGAAAGTTACTTCAATTCAACTTTACCAGCTTTCTCTTCCTTCAGTGAATATTAGTCATTAGCATTATTCTATTCGGCCAATCCTTCTTTACTATTGCTTGTGAGATTGTTATTTTCACCAACCATTGCTGGAGAAGTTAGACAGTTGTTGTTGTTGGTTTCATCTATTTTGTCCTTCTCAAGTTATTTCTTTGGATCATTATCATTATTCTCAGCATTGGTAATACTATTCTTTTCAATCCCTTCTCCTAAAATTGTTTCCTCCTTTTGTTGATATTATTTTTCTTATGATTCTTGCAATTTTTCACCATCAGAATTTATGATTTAGTTTTCTTATTTTTATTCCTTATCTTGCTTCTCTTCCTCAATGCTATCTATGTCTTTTTATTCAGTCTCCTTATTTTTTTCTATTTCTTCTTTCGAACAGTTTAAGGCTTCTTTCTCCGCAACTTATGTTTTTTATTCATTATCATTTTAACTGCTTTCCTTAATTTCTTCTTCAGTTACTATCTTTCCATCTGTTTCCTTTTCATTTCTTGATTGCTCTTCTAGATTTTCTTGATTTATCTCTTTGTTTTCTCCATTTTCAACTAATTTTTTACTCTCCACCTAATCATCAACTACTTCTCCTTCTTTTTAGCCGTTTTATTTGTTTTATTATTCATTCTCAACTTGCTATTTCTTTTTATCCTCCAGAATTTTAAAATCTTCAAATCCAAAGTCATCTGAATAGACTACCAAACATCTCTGTACACTAGCTTCAAGTTTACTCTTTAATTCAAAGTAACTTGCTGAGTAAGATACGCTCGTTGCTTCTTATTCGACTTAAATATTGGTAGTTTCTTTAGGAGCATCAGCAGAGATAATAATTGCAAGTCTCTTTTTCTCAGCTTCTTCTTCCTCTTCATCAAGTATGATAACCTCCTCAACAGGCTCATTTGCTTTCTTCTATCCTTTCTCATTCTATTTCCCAGTAATATTTTCAGGAATCGTTCCTTATTTCTCTTTCTCGCTCTCTGCACTAATCTTCTTTTCTTCAACTTCGCCATTCTTTGTCTCATTATTCCCTTTCATCTCTCCTAATTCATCTTCATCATCCTCATCCTCCGACTAACTTCTCAGCTTATGTATCTCAAAATTAGCTTCTTTGTCAAATGATATTTCCTTCACTTATTTTCCTTCTTCTTTGAATCCATTAAGGATCTTCTGCATGTACCCATCAATAACAATATCGAAACACTTATTCTTGCAGATAGGACATCTCCATCGCCTTGGCACAGTTGATTCCGTGAATAACACCATATTCTCAAGACTGAAACACTGAACATGTTTGCAGAGTTTTCCTCTCGCAGGAGTCTTAATCACGCTGAACCCAAATGTGCACATAAGACTCACATTCAGTCTGTCAATATGTAATCCACCATCTTCATCTTCTTCAGAGTACTAACTTAGCTCAGCATCTCCTCCTTCTTCGAGGACCTCAATTGCGTTGATTTCTTGCTCAACTTTAAAACAATCAAAATAAACAAAAATTAAATATTTTTTTGAATCAAAATTCTATTTGTACTTTCGAAATTACTTTTGTTAACAGGCTTAACTTCCGCTTATTAATCAACATTTTCAAGTTTATTATTTCCATTGTTATTATCATCTTTTTCAATTTCTATGATGTGCTCTTCCTTTTTCTCAAGCAATTAAGTATCCTCACTTTTTTTGACATCTTCTCCAGTAGCTTCTAGATCTTTTCCTGTCTTTTCAGCATCAAAAAGATTCGATTCCTTTGAATCACCTTTCTCTTCGACTTAATCTTTTCCCTTTTTTTCTTGTTAATCCCCTAACTAACCATTTAGTTCCTCTCTTTAGGCCTCTTTTGCTCCATCTAACTCACCTCTTTCAGTAGTTCTTTCCTTACCATTTTCAATAATCTCTTCTTAAATCTGACTATCATTATTCTTTCCTTTTTCGCTATCCTTTTCCTAATTCTCCTAACCACCATCCTGCAGTACTTCCTTATTAACTTTCTCTAATTTCTCTTTATCTTCATTCATTTTCCTCTCTCTCTTCTGCTATGTCTTTTCTCTTCTCAGAAACTAACTCTAAATCAATTTCTTACTCTCTTCCTCTGATAAAACAGGTAACCTTGTAAAGAATTCAACATGTGAAAGTTTTTTAACTAAGAAGACTCCAAAGACATGCACAGTATTTGGCTTAATTCTATAATGCACAGTCTTGTGATGCTACGAATGCGCATGCGTAGAGTGAATGTTCTCCTTGAATATTAACACATTCGTGCCTTTGTGCAGAAGAGAAACGTCTTTTAAAACTAGACTTGTGTCTTTTCTCTTTTTGAGAGAAGAATTCTACTATAGCGGAGTAAATTCTTTTAAGTTATGCCCGTTCAGAATGCATTCGGCGGAATCAGGCCAAGTCGTTTCGTACATATTCTTTGAGCCATCCAAACGCAAGCATCTTAACTCAACAAGATGGTTTTTCTTACCAAGCTTATTGTAGAGCTCACCAGAGACTTCTAAGCTGGCTAGAACTCCTGCACCGGAGAGAACAGTTGGAGGAAGAATAGTCTCGACGAGATCATTCAGTGGATCCATTTTAACGATCACACAAAGAGGGCACTCAAAAGAAATAGCTTGTATACTTCCCGCGCTGACTTTCACACAAGAAGCATGAAATGCGCTCTTACAAGACATACAAATGATAGGCTTTCTTTCACGTTCTTCTTCGCTGAGTTTCTAGAGTTCTAATTTTAGTCTATCACTCTTTTCACATAGACATACTCCGCTTTGAAGTTCTTAGTTGCCTTAGCCTTGAGAACTAAAATCCTACTGATTTACCTGTAATTACTATTGTTGATACTATTGCTATTATTATTACAACTATTGCTATTATTGTTGTTGTTACTGTTAATAATAGAGTTATTACTGCTGCTATTGTTAAAGAAGTGTATTTTATGAATAAAGTTACGCAGAAGCTAGCGAATATTGCTATTACTGCTATTAGATAAATTGCTGTAGAACTAACTACTATTGCGCTGCTGGAAGTTATGCAAAAGTAGGATCTTATTGTAAATATTATCGATAATATAGCTGCGCTTATTGCATTTAAGCTTAGATCGCAGCTTAATTTTAATCGCCTGGAGAAGTGCTACTTGTAGATTATTATTGCTGCTATGCGATGGAAGCCTACTGCTGTTAGGTAAGTAATTACTGCATTTGTTAGGGTGTCATCTGATATTGCTAAGAATATGCGAGAAGCTACTAGATCTGGGCTTGGGTGGCACTTTAAAAACAATTATTAGAGAATTATGTAAATGTTCGGGAAAAAAGCATACCCAGCAAGAAGTGATGATGATGACGATGATGGTGCAGCTTGTTAGTTAGCTTAGTAAAAGAGATACTAATACAGTTGATTGTTGTTGGATTGATTTCCTAGTCCCATTTGACTTTAACTAGCTACGGGCAATAACAACAAAAATATTTCTAATTTCAGTTTATTGATTAAACTTTTCTTAATTTAATGTAGTTTTTCTCCTTTAAAATGGATATTTTTCTCAAATTATTTAATTCAGCCATTTTTTCTTTTTTGAAAGGTAATTTAAATAAATTACCTGAAGCTCCATAGAGTTATTCGAGCATCTGTTGGTATTGTTACGCCTAAGCTGACTGAGAAATCTATTGTTGTTGTTGGGTAGAGGAAGGCGCATAAAGATTGGTAGTCCCCGTCAAAGAATCGAAGAATCCTTTAAGAATCTCCTTGATGATAGGGTTATTATCTACTGCTGGATGGCTTTGGATTTCTTATTGATTGGCTGACAAAATCATACTGATGAGTTTAGCTGATATGGAATGGATCATTTCATGCTTTTTCAGTGAACCAAGACCAAGGTCAGCACCTATTGCGTTTAATTCTTTCTTTGGTAGATTCTGTAAGCCTTTTGAGACTGCGATATTGTTCATCAATGTCTCATATTGCTGCTTTTAACTTGAGCTTAAAGCCATCTGCTTATGTTTGCCTGTGTGTGTTCTTTCCCCCTTTTCTTCTTTTTCTTTTTTTTTGGGTAGTTTTAATCTTTTAAATAGCAAATTTTGATTCTTTTTTCTTCTTCAAATCAAGGAAATCTCCCTATCCTTTAACCCTTTTGTATTTGATTGTTCTTTTTATTATTTCAAGCGCGAAAAATCACATAATTTTATTCTTGAACTCTTGATTAATTTCTATGAAAAATTGTTCTCTTTTTAACTTAGTACATTGCTTTTTCTACTCATATTATAAGAACAAATATTTGATATTGATGCTGATTTGAACTGTTTAAATATTATTATTATTTTATTTCTTCATTGCAAAGTTGTACAACCGAATTCAATCCAAAATGAAAAAGCGCGAAAATAAGCACAGTCGAGATATCAAATGGTAAATAAGTTCAAAGGAGGAATCTTTTTTAGCAAATAAGAAATAGCTTCCTTTGCACAATGAAATGTTAAATAAGATACAATACTGAAAAACTCTCTTCTTAGAAAAATCCAACATTATCATGTACTCTATGAATTACTCAACTTGTGCATTCAATTTTGAAGAATTCTCTGAAAAGCAGAAGATATTCATGCAATTTTGAATAAAACATAGTCAAAGTATTGAAACAAATCGAAAGAAACAAATGAAGAATATTCAATAAATAAATAATTTTGAGAAAAGACAAAGGAATCGATAATAAATGAGGAAAATTAAGGGGGATATCAAGTTAAGATTAATCAAAGCTGGGGCTGCTTTTCACAAGTACCTTATTTATTAATAGTCTGCAAATAAATCTAATGATAAAAGTTAATTTGCGTGGGAGAGCAAATTTTCATATCTTTCATTTAATTAAAAAACAGCATTTAACTGATTAATTTTTAATATGATAATTTTATTGCGGGAGGGTGGGATTATGATATATTTTGATCATTCTGCGTTAATCTTAGCAGTTATTAAGAATATTAGTTATGTTTGGCGTATTTATACATGGCAATATTATATTTGGATGTTTTTGATAACTCTTTTTATTTTTTGTTTTCATGGAACTTTTCACGTACTCAAATGGCAAGGATTAGAGATAGATTTAAAGAGAGGCATTTTTGCTTTCAACTTAGCCTCTTCTCAATATAAAAAGTATGAGCTTTTTATAAAAATAAGAAGGGCGTTAAAGTCGTATAATATATATGTATCAAGTTCCCAAAATATATTACAAAAAATGGATTCTTTTTTGCATACAATTGCTTGCAGCTTAGCGATACACATGCACACCACATACAGTGTAAGCTAGCTGGGTTATTTTTTAATCCTTTGACAATATTATCAGAGCTGATTAACTTTAGATTTATCCACTGAAGATCTCAAAGGAGCGAATCTGGGAGTTAAGGATGGAGCAGTAGTATGCTCCACTGAAAAAATTGAAGCCGAGGGAAGGATGATCAAAGCAGACCAGTACACGTTATATTCTAGGAGTCGAATAAATGTGAAAAACTTTCGTCCTTGTTAACCTTGTTATCGGTGTTGCAGAGAATTAGTAGCCGTCTTAGGAAGATTCTGCAGAGAATGACGCAGCTTGAGATAAACAGCTATTTGTCTTTTTCTCTCTGCAAAAACAGCTCTGTTTTCTTCCTTCGAAAGCAATCAAATAGCAAAATTTGCTGATTATTAATTATTATGGGGAGAAATATTCTTAAATCTGATGTTTGTTAATATTCATTTGGGGGATTTGACTAAAGGAGAGGGGGAAAGGAGGTTCATATGAAAAAAGATATTAAGAAAGTTAATTGGGGGGAGGGGTATTTATCTCCCAAATAAGAAAATATTAAAGTCCTTATGAATAAATTATATTTCTTACAATTGGTATGATCAATGCGCTTAGAGTTATTAGTTTCTTTTCTTAAATTAGTTCATTCAGAGTCGAGAGGACGAATTAGATGATTCAAATGTGTTATTCTGATTTTGAAAAGAAATGGTTTTTCATTTGTTAAGAAGAAAATTACAATTATTAGGTCTTAGGTAGGTTAACATCATTAGTTCAGATATTGAACATTTATGTAGTGTTTTTAATGAAATCTGTTGAAGTGGTAAATTTTCTAATAGACCTTTAGCGGGCTTGTCTTGCTTAGTTTGAATTTGATTGGTGTTTCGAACAGGCAGACAATAAAAATAAGAATTAGATATTTTCTCAATAATTACGCACAAAATAGTTTAAAAGCAATTATCTCTCAAGATGCAAAACGATAGTTCGAGATGGAAGAATCATCTTTAGAAGACTCGCAATCATAGCCACGGTGTGCTGATATAAAATGAAACAGAAGACCTTGAATTCTTAGATCTAGAGCGATTTAGCGATATGGTAACAGAATTAGAGTAGAAAGGGAACTTTAAAGCTGTTTAACAAGTAAAACAAGCTTTCTTAGGCTTTGACTATTCCAGTAGCAAGATGCTAAAATATCTTACAGCAGCTTAAGCCGTCACTTTCGCCTAGAAGAATCAATATTAAATTGTCGAAGAAAAAAATGAAAATGAAATTCTAACATCACTCAGTCAAATCTATTGCTTAAAACATCTCTCGATTTTCGCAAAGTTCGACAATAAGAATTATCAAAACTAGTACCAATTATTCAAATGCATTTAGATGTCTTTTCCTTAATTGTTGACACTCAACTTAAAGCTAGAATTATCCTCAACAAAACTCATCAACGACTTATTCTCCAGAGTCAACTAAAACTTAAAAACGATTAAAATATGTTTAATCCACTCAATGATAGGGAATAGAGATAGATTCAGTGATGCAAGTTCCCTTCCTTTTTAGTTAAGTTAATTTAAGAATTTCACATGTTTAGATTACTTTTCACTGAAATTAAAGGATTTTAGTTCAGTGACAGGTATGGAACATTTAGAAAGGATAATTACAACGGTGAAGACATTTAAATGGAAGATTTTAGCTAAAAAATGGATTAGTTTTACTAGCAAATCATAAGAAGCAAGTTTCTAGAAGTTTTCATAACTTTTTTCGAAAAGCAAATCGCTTCAAAAGCTAGTAATCAAGGTGACAGCTTTCCATCGATATGAGGAACTAAATCAGATTTAGCTGCTAACAAGGGACATATCAAACTGGCCGGCGAGTATTAAACACTTGACCATAAATGACAACAAAATCTTTGAATATAAATAACCCTCCTAGAAATCTTACTTTTATTAGCAAGAACTCTTCTTAGTGGCTTTAAAATACTTGCTGCCGAATCTGGAGTCTCTTGAATTAGGGTGCAGGGGGTTTGGATATAAATTTTATGAGAATTAAGCTCCTTAGGTGAACACGCAAGATTGCATTCTTGGAAACAAAGAAGAGAATAATTTTGCGAAGGTACTAAAGGAGAATCAAGAAGAGAAAAAGCAAAGACTGCGTGAGGAACATTGCTAGGAAATCATCTAAATTGGTTTTACTCCTCGCATAGCAAATGCGCTATCGGTTTCATAAAATCTCAAGCGCATCTCGATTCACTTAGGAGGAGCGTTTGTTGCAAAAGAAGATGAAATGATGGATTTCTTAAGTCATCTAGGAATTCCTGGTCTAATGTATCTTGAGCTAGATGTGGAACTTTGGAAGAATACATATACAATATTATCTCAAGAGTAGCAGC
>Ga0302271_10004951_pt1 | contig 10374 bp, 6 predicted proteins | sample III_Bog_N1_1_FD_198767 | JGI IMG/M metagenome (GOLD analysis project Ga0302271, IMG submission 198767) | Peat permafrost microbial communities from Stordalen Mire near Abisko, Sweden - III_Bog_N1_1 | ecosystem: Environmental > Terrestrial > Soil > Wetlands > Peat | place: Sweden: Abisko... | reverse complement strand
AACCCCTTAAGAAAGTGCAAAGTGACGATGAATTAATGCAATCATTGATTGTTAATTGTTTAAGTAAATGAATTTGAATTTACAACTTCCTCTAATTATTTGTTGCTGTTGTCAGTATTCTCATTTTGAAGAGTGTTATCCTTTTCACCACAAGATCGTATTCTTGAGTAAAAAGAAGAGCATGAAGTAGAAATACTGCAAAATTTGTGTTTTAGTTGTTAGTTCTGCTATTCAAATGAAGCCATCTCTACTGAGCCTAATTAGTTAGATTATTGACGTTTTGGTTAACGTCACTAAATTAGCACAATAAACAAATCTTCAAAGGTATAATTCGATCAAATCAGTCTAAACTGAGCCTGTAAAAACGAATACAATGTATTTTTGAATCATAGCATTTTTTCTAAACATGAAGATAATACAATCAATAGCCTAAAGACTTACTAATATTTCTTATTTTCTTTTATCAAATATGTTTAATAAAATAGTAATATTGAACTATTACTTGCTTTTTATCTTCTGAAAAATTATACAAAGAGCTTTTTCGATCGGGGATATTCAGATTATTTTAAAAGTGATCTACTTCAGCAAAAGAAAATAATCTAAGATAAATGTGGTTAATAAATTAATTGAAAAAAAGAAATAGACATCCATATGAGAGATGTATTTGATTGATTCCCTCAAATAGTGAATTCTTGAAGACTAACCTCTTAAAGAGCTTTAAAACTCGAAATAAAAAAAATATTAAATAAATCACATAAAGTAGACTCCAAAGGCTCACTTCGTTTAAACTAATCCTTCAAGATATCTCTCTTTCTACTCATGGGAGTGTACCTCAATAAACCAAAACGTGATAAACGAACTCTCATCGGAAGCGGTAACGGTTTCGTCTATGCAGCATCCTCAATGCAAGGTATTTGAATATATAAGCTGTCCATAGTTGTGAATCATAGGATTCGCTCATACAATAAGAGAATTAAACATGTTTCTCTCTCTTTCTTTCCCTTTAAAAATGAATAACATTTCCTTTGAAAAAGGGTGGAGAACTACAATGGAAGATGCTGATATTTGTTGCCCTAATCTTTCAGATGGCATTTAACTTTATGGAGTGTTCGATGGTCATGGAGGTAATCACTTTAACTAAAAAATATTACGGGGCAAAGATATTTTTAGAGTAAAAGTTGCAAGAATTTGTCCATTAAGAATTAAGATTGAGATCAGAAAGTGATGAAAAATAGGTTCAGTGAACAAAAAAATGATAAGAATTAATAGATAATTAAACATTAATATGCCATAAAGTTGATATTGATTGTGAAGCTCTCTTTATCATAAAAAGACTTGAAAATATTTCAAAAAAGAATTAATCAAAAGTTGCAGAATAAGAACAGACAAATACTCTTTGATTTAATTGAATAGTTTTTTCTGAAATTAATTTTTCATTTTGTTTTGAAGGCTCTGAAGTATCCATCTTCGTTGAGAAAAACTTCTCAGAGGAGCTACTTCGAAACCAAGCATTTTTATCTCGAGATTTCCCGAATGCTTTGAGTCAAACTTTCATGAGAATGGATGAATTGCTGTGCAGTGAAGAAGGCAAAGTATAAATCAAAGAAATTCTTAAAGATAAATCAAAATCAGAAGCAACTGCTGGATGCACTGCTAATGTTGCACTAATCAATGAAAAAGTCTTATATGTTGCCAATGCAGGAGATTCAAGGACATGTAAATTAAAAAACTAAGAAATATGCTGAGATTGAGATTGGATTGCTGAATTAATAACTAGATGAAATGTCATTGATTTGATTTTTATACATTTTTGCTAATAGTGTTGTGCTCGAAGAATACACCAATTAGATTAAGTGAGGATCATAAACCTGATAATAAAATTGAATTCGATAGAATCAAAGAAGCAGGTGGAAATGTGTCTTGTGGGAGAGTGAATGGCAATCTAAATTTATCGAGAGCCCTTGGAGATTTGGTGTACAAGCAGAACAAGGATATTTCCTAGGAAAAGTAATTGATCATTGCAAAGCCGGATATTAAAATACATCAGATAACTGACGACGATGAGTTTATTTTGATGGGATGCGATGGTGTATGGGAAACACTTTCAGATACAGAGATAATCTAGTTTATTCGAAAATAAATATCTCTCAACACACCGACACAAAATATTGTTGAAGCTCTATTAGATAAGCTTGTTGCACCTGACACAACCAGTAAGATTCTTTTCCAAAAATAATTAATTCCCCCCTAAAATCATTTTTGAAAACATTAGATGGAGGCGGATGTGACAATATGACATGCATCTTGGTTACATTGAAGAGCTATGAAGATCTCAAGGAATAATATTTGGCAGAGGAAAAACTTGTTTTATCAGAGAAAAAGGTTTCAACAGAGGAGTAAAAGCCTTCAATGGAAGTAGAAAAGCCTGCGGTGGAGGAGAAAAAGGTTTCAATGGAGGAGGAGGAAACACCTGCGTTGGTAGAGGAGAAAAAGCCTTCAATCGAAAAGAAGACATAAAGCAATAAATTGTGAATTTGTAAAAGAAAAGAAAAAACGAATAAACAAATTCAAAAGTGACCCTAATTCTATTTGCTTGTTGAGTTCGAATAATATCTTGGGAAAAATAACTCAAATTAACGAAAATGGGGGTATTTGAATATTGCTTGATAAAAAGAAGCTGGAAATGAGGAAAATGAACTGATGGCGGGAGTTTAATCAGAAATACTAATTAACAAGTGATAGAAAGTGAAAGAGGGTTGGGATAATAAGGGAGTAGAGTTAATTAAAGCAGTTTTGTTGTTAATTTCTGAAGATTTGAATTAATACATTAAACATCCTTCTTGAAGTATCTGTTTCTTCTTTAAACTACTCTTTTCCACAATTAAACAGTCTAAAATCGAATAGATTTGATTTCTTATTCTTTTAATTATTTTCAACAAGATCTTACAAATATGTTTCCTTTAAAAATGAATTATCAAAATATAACTTCTTTCTCTCTCAATTAGATTGTGCTGTAAAGTGTTTATTCTCTTCATGGCTGACACATCTCGAGAATGGATTTGTGTAATATCTTAGATACGATTCTTAAATCGAATTCGCTGGTAATGCTCTTGGAGCTGAAGGTATTTTTTAGATATTTTCAATAGGATAGAATTCTTAGCATTTCTAAGGATTGAACAATTCAAAATTAGTAATCCTGAACGCTAATGCAGTGAGATTGATAATGAGTTAGATTGAGAGGAAATAGCAGCACAGTGAGAAGACTAAATACCCAAGTAAGTAGATCCAGTGAGCTTATTTGAAGTAAATGAAAGGAATTTCAAAAAAAGCAAGAATAGTAAATCCTTCAAACGAATATTTCTCTCTGCAGAACGTGTAATTCGTTAGGAAAAAGATCACTAACCCAAGGAATTACAACAGCTGAACAATCAAAAGTTGATTGAAATTATCTAGTGTTATGAGTTTGCCATAGAAATGACTGTAATGAGAGTATTTAGGGATGCAGCGATTGAGATGATCACAATGATGTTCTCTTTAGTTTTGCAAATCCAGACATTCGTAGCAAATAGAAAGTGAATTGATTGATTCTAATTTATCAAATTTCTCAGTTTATATCAACGCATAGATATAATCACATAGATTCATCTCCTCAAATATTGGCTAAGAGGTTATATTATCACTATTCGCTGTGACAGCAGTATGATTCAACTCTTATCTTTACAATTCCTCCATATTTCCTCTTTTGAAAAGCTTATCAAGATGGATAAAATCAACCTTAGAAGGTTAACTTCTTGACCCTGAGGTAATAACTAAATCTCTAAGCAGGTTCACAAGATTTCTAGTGCGATCAGACAGTAACAGCTGGTTCGATGGGCATTGCAAAATGAATAAAAATGCGTAGATACTTGAGAATAAAACAACTGCAAAGAATTAAGATATTTAGACATACAATCCTAACTCTTCACTTGAATCTGCTAGAGCATTCCCTTCTGAATGCACTATCCTAGTTAAGGCAATGAAAATCACAGCATGCAAGATTAAGCAAAACATCTTCGATTTCGCTTTATACGCCCTGAGAATCCCTACAAATGAACATAACCCAGAATGCTATTTTTTATACTCACAGTGTATCATCTCTGCCATACATTAGTTCTGTAATTTCCCGTAATTCTTATCGGGAATCTAAATCGGACGAACTTTCTAGAGATATTTAAATGCACGATGTGATTCATTTGTTATTGCCCTTCCAACTGGCGCTAATTTTAGTCTATCAATTGTTTCAAATTGCTGTCTGTCAATTTAGTGAATGAGTTTAAGAATATCCACGTCATTGTTGAAAGCAGCGCGATGTGCAAGAGTGCATCCATCTTAATCGAGAACTCTGTAATCTGCACCTTTCGCGAGGAGATATATAAACACTGGTTTGAACCTATTCATGACAGCATTCATGATCGCTGAGAAGCCATTGTGATCACGTAGATTTACATTTGCTCCCTTGTCAATTAAATACTTGACTAATTTGATTTTGCCATGCATGCAAGCGATCATCAATGCAGTCTAACCTGTGGAATTATCAAGTATATCTACGTCTACGTTGTATTTCTCGATTAGCGATACAATTATGTCAGATTACTGCAACCAAGCTGCTTTGTGAAGTAAATGACATCCAGATTTGTCTCTCTAATCGGGACTCATGAATTTCTTGGAAATTGCATATGCCCAGGGGAGAAGATTGCCAAGATGCGCTTGCTCTATGGCATCTACGACATAGCGTTGGGAAGCTATTTCATTATGGGAGATATCCACTTGGTTTTCTTGCTTTGTGGTTGTTTCAGATGTAGCAGTTGCATTTGTTTCATTTTCTCCATTGATATTTGATTTTTCATTGCTCTCAACTGTCTCTGAAGGAGTTTAATTCTCTTGCTGTGGGTGTTCAGTATCCATACTAATCGATTCATTAAGTATTTCTTCAATGATTTTCTACTGCTGCTAAGTTGGCTAGATCAATATTGAACTTTCATTCAATGGATCTACATGCACATCTATCTGTTAGTCTTTTTCTTCACTCATCACCTTTGCCAAAAAACTTAAACTTGCAAATAAATCTTCTAATATTTAGATTCCTCTTATGTATTTATCTCTCTCTTTTTCTCTCTTTCTTTTCCCCCCCTTTCCCATAATCCTCTCTAATTTCGAAAGAATCATTTCTTCCCCCTCTTTGACTTTTTTTCAAAGTAAAAAGTTCTCGAAACTCCTCCTAATAATGATTATGTAGCTTTATCTTTTGATATTTGTCTATTGATTGCCTAATTAATAAACCCACACCATAATTTGGTGAATACATTCTCACAACAATTCTGTTAACTCCTTCAAAATTCAACAAAAAAATAAAAATATTTTTAATTCCTCCTTCCTCCTTCATTTGGAGATCCATATGTACAGTCCATCATCTGTCTTCACTTCCAATATCTCTTCTCGAAGAACTCTTATCGCCTTAATCTAAACAAAAATTATTATTAATCAATCACTAAATAACAATCCTGCATTTCTTAAAACAATTTACCTATTCAAATATCTCTTAGTAATCATCTTGCTGCTCTTTGATAAGTTGAACAATCAAATCATTACGATATGCTTTCCATTCGTCTCTTTACTAACCCACATATTCACACAAATAAATTATAATAAACTAAACAATCCACCTGTAGATTTGTTTACTTGTATTTGCATGAGAAATCGCATGTAATATCTCTCCGCAAGAAGGATTATTTTCTGCGAGTGACTTTGATCATCTTCAATTCTAAGAGTATCTTCAAAATCACTGTCTTTAACATCGAATTATCTTTCATATTACTTGTAGCCTTTAAACTAAGCAAAACGCTATTCCTATTGATAATTATCTAAACTATTATTGTTTCTGTCATTCGATGCTGTGATGATTTCATTGAAATACTAATTCTTCACTTGTAGTTCATCAATTTTACTTTATGTTTAGATTGTTTTATCTTGGAAATACTTTTGTGCTATTGCATAAGTAGATAATGCAAAGTAAACCACTGCTATGATGCCCACTATGAACAAACAGTGTTTAAAGATACCTCTCTTCCTTTTACCCATGCTACTCATGAATGAAGAATCATTTCTGTGGATGAGTTAATTTGTAGCTGACTCCATAAAACTGTCATCTAAGAAGCTGGTATTGCTAGGGTTATCATCATAATTCTTCTCATTACTCGCGTCGTCGTAGTTTTTGTTAACAGAATCTTGCCCAGTATTGAAACTATTGTGCAGGCTGTTATTATTGACTTTTTGCTATGAAATATTCTACTGAGTTCTACTATTTCTGCCGACTGAATATGACTAATTGTGTGAATCACTTTTTCTCTCGACCTTTTGAGTACTGCTTTTGTTATTGCTAAGCAAGTTACTCTCATTATTTAGATTCCTTTTTCTATTCGCAGATAACTTAAACCCCAGAATGAACTTACTTTATGTATCCAGCTGCATTTTAGCTTTATCTTGATGCTTCAGTTGTTATGTCTAGCTTATTACCTTCTCGTTCTCTTCTCCAGGGAAGGTATTATTTTGATTGTTACTGATATTCTAACTGTTTGAGTATCGATTAGTGTGATAGCAAACCTCATCTGAGTAGCAATATCTTCTCTATCTTTCTAGCTCAGCTTGTGTTTATTCGTTCGTTAGTTTCGGCTCTGAGAAGTATTTAAAGGAAGAGTTTCCGCTGACATGAAATTAGTTTTAGTTGAATTACTGCAATACCCTGCCTGATGGAAACATATTTGATTGCTAATCTGATTTGCGTTATTGTGAAAAATGATTTTATGAAGGTTGTTTACTGGGAGACTCAAACACTTCGTAAGATGGATAGTAGATATCCTTATCTGGGTTTGACTGAATGTTCAAGCTTTCTCGAAGGCTCATGAATTTTTTTTTTCTTGATTGCTAAGATACTTATTAATGAACTTAATGCCCCTTGAAATCTTGAACTACTTTGGTTGCTTCTTTGTATTTTCTTTTTTCTTAAGGTATTCTTCTGATCAAAATTCAAATTTGAGTTCTTCCGCTACTTACCTTAAACTGAATCTATTTGTTATCATCTTTTTCCCCTCTTATTTTCTTCTTTTTGTTTAGATAGCAGACTAGATCAAGTATTAATAAATCTACTCTAATCTAGCATTTGTGTGTGTCTTATGATGTAAGATATTAGTTTGAATATTTCTGATTGTTTTCGTTGTCACCTTTTTTATGAAAAAAATCTCAAAATATTTACATTCAATTCCTAAAAGAAACCTAAAAGAAAAGTCGCAATTATTCAAGCTTTAAACTATTTTCAGATCGAAACAATTCCAAAAACAAACACTTCATTCTAGCTGCTTCTAATTTTTACTATTTCTTGAAGATAAATTTATAAAAACAAATAAAATGAAACTACTAGAACTACAAATAGGCTTTATTTTTGTAAAAAAGCCAACAAAACAACATTTATTCATTCTTGAAATTTAAAGAAAAAAATCAGTATTTTTCAATGACCTTCAGTCAAGTAAATTATCAAGTAACAGGCGGGTTTAAAGAGTTTTATTGAAATTTAGACTGAATAATGGAAGGGCCTTTTGCGAGGGATCTAGGAATTTGTAAAAACTATCAAAAGCTACTTCATTCTTATTAACAGTCTAAGATGATGTTTTCTTGGGGATCCTAAACCTTGGAAGAGTCTTGGACATTGGCTATGTGGAAGATGCAGGAGATTTCAGTATTGTTGAAGTAAATTGTTAAGTTTGCTATGAATTTGGCCTTAATTTCAATTCTGAGGAACTTAACTTTTATTCCAGTTTTCCCTTAGAGCTTTTAGAGCTTTCGAATCTATTTGTAGGTGTAAAATATGCTCCTTTCTTGTTAGCAATCACCTTGTTACTTGTGGAGAGTTATTAGTATTCAACAGAATTAAGTTTTCCATGTTCAATTTAAGAAGAAGAATTATTTTTTGTCAGCTAATTAGCGTTGAATTAACGAAGATCATTACTTCTGCTGCTTGGTATCTGATTAGTTTTAGGAGAAACAATCAGTTGTTGAGCTGGCAATGAAGATAGAATCGCTTTGAGATCCACAAGAGATCCAGGACTACCAATTCTTCCATCAAACAATTATCTTCTGCCTAATTATTCAAATAAGACTTTCTCGTGCTCAAGAGCCTAGGATCTAGCTAAATTATTACTATTATCATCCCCTTTACTAGAGCTTTCTAGAGGGTACTAGCAATCTGTATTTTCAAGGAGAGTAGCATCTAAGAAATTATTATTTTTATTTGTATGTTCTAGTGAATCATGTTTACTATTCTATGTCTTTTCATGATTGCTTCCTGTTTTGGGCTTGATGATTTTCTTAACAATCCACTTCTTGGAAGGATCTGAGCACGGCTAAATAGTCAGATTGAAATGGTTTTACAGCATTTAATTTGCATTGCTGAGAGAATAAGGATTGTCATTATCGTTTTTTATAGATCTGAAATGGAAAATCTACTTTTCAGGTTGTTAAATCCTAGGAGAGATCATAGGCTCTTAGTAGAAAGATATTTAATTAATTCTTTGCTTAGAAAACGAATGCTATTCCAAAAATAATTCCTTTTATGCTTGTTGTTGTTCGTTTTATTTTATCTTCTTATGATCACTAGTTTTAGATTTATTTACTAGCCCATATAAGTTGTTTGCGCTTGCATTATCTCCCTCATCTATTAGATGTTTCTCCTTAGTAACCTTATGCAATTATGACCCCCTCTGAAGTGACATATTAATCATCTTTTTGTCACTTTCTTTCCCTTGATATGTTATAATATTCTCCAAAGGAGCTAAATGAACTTTATGAGATTTTCTCTTTGATCTCGCAATGATGTGTTATTCTTCTCCAAATGTTTCTTTATCTCCCTCATATTCCATAAGTAAATCTAAGAAATCAACTGGTTCTTCTGTTGCTTGAACAAAATTCAAGGCTTTCTTAAATATTCCATCTGAAAAAAAACCTATAACAAATATTAAGTTTTTCATTAACCCAAATTATATTAGACTCCTTATTCTGATAATCTAACCTGTTTACGAAGGTAGTTGCTGCGATGCCATACAAGAATCTTGATATTAATGCTATAAGTATTAATGTCTAAATTTAGATTGTAGCAGATTTCTCTGCAAAAGGAGAGCTTATTTTTTTACAAATTAATTTAGTAGTTTTGTGATATTTTTTCCGAAATCAAAACAGATACCTTAAGAAAACCTTAATAAATCAAATACGCTTTTCAATAGATCCAATGTATATTTTTTATATTTACCTTTCATTTTCAAACTTTTGCCTTATTAATCGTGTTCAAGAAGTAACCTGCCTGCATTCTAAAGTATTTATTTTTCACAATCTGAAATCTGTTCTTGATTTTATTTTTCTCTCCCATAATTTATATCTTATTTTTTTAAAATAACAAAAACAGCGATTGCTAAGAAGGGAACATCAAAATATTTAATAATTAACCCCCTAGAACAATCATATAATCGTAGATTCTTTAGTATTCTCACATTTTTCTTCGAGATTCTTAAAAGTCGGTTTATTTCTGAACTCGAATAGAATCTTTTATCTTGCTTTGATTAACATAATTTGAATATTCGATACCGCCATTCAACATTTTTTCAAGTTTGTAGAGTTCTATTTATTATTTAGTTTTACAGATATTTTTAATTTGCTAGCGATTATTTTAAGGATAAGAAGGACTATTATCTTGTTTTACTGTTTTAGATAATCTGAACAGAAATTCAAAAAATAGAGATTATTCCCTTGTCTTGAAGGAAATGAATTTATTTATTCTTTTTAGTCTCTCTCCCTGATAAGAAATCTTCCTCTCCTTTTTCCTAGATAGAAAGAACTCTAGAAAGTTGAAACTAATGACCTTCTTATTCAAATACTTTGTCTTCTCTTTGTCTGGAATCTGCAAGCTATTCCCCTGGGCGATCTACAATATATCTGTCCTTTAGCGCCCCCTTTCGCCGCCAATTTAAGAGTTCAATGTTTCTAGTGGAAGACACGCCTTTCATCTCTAAGTAATTCTTTATCGTCTGATAGGGATGCTGAGCAGGGGGAGAATTACGTTTCACCAAGAATACCTAATGACAGAATTATCACTCGCAGGGCTCAACACAAGCACATTCATTTATGATTTCTTTTTTGATTTTAATTATTTTTAACGTATTTGCGTATGTGTGTTTGTTGGTTTCTTCTTTTGAAATTCAATTCATAAAATATCACTGAACAATTTTAAAAACAAAACAAAGAATTTGAAATACACAAACTTTATGAAAATACTGATAAGAGGGGAGGAGGGGG
>Ga0302271_10004949_pt1 | contig 10378 bp, 10 predicted proteins | sample III_Bog_N1_1_FD_198767 | JGI IMG/M metagenome (GOLD analysis project Ga0302271, IMG submission 198767) | Peat permafrost microbial communities from Stordalen Mire near Abisko, Sweden - III_Bog_N1_1 | ecosystem: Environmental > Terrestrial > Soil > Wetlands > Peat | place: Sweden: Abisko... | reverse complement strand
TGCAAGAATAATGAAATTCCTGAATTTTCTGGGAGATATAAATTCCATTCAGGAGCTAGTATTTGAGCTGATAAATGGAGAATAATGACAGCAATGGAGAGAGAATCTAGCTAGATTAATCTTCGAAGAACCAGCAAAAATTATACAGCAACATCTAAGTTTCAAAGAATATTTCCATCGTCGCAAACGATTCCATGGATGCTTTCCCTGAGACTTTTTCAGACATCAACTGGAAGACGAGAAAATCATCCTAGCGAAATGTACGTGTAAATCCGATTTGCTATGAACAGAAGCTCATGACAAGACTCTTGAATTGAAAGTGCAATGAGAAAGACAGCAGCAGCGACATGAAAATAGGAATCTTGGAAACTTAAACTGATGCGGTGCCTTCTGAAAATAAATTAGTCAGCTACGCCATATCATCAACAGTGATGTTTTTGTTGAATATTCGGAGATCTATCACGTGGTTATCAGACTCAAGTGCTACTTGAAATGAATCATTGAACACGTCTTCGTTGATCTCGAAGGATTGGTCCTCTTCAAAAAGGACTTTCACCATTTTACCTTCAACTTTCTTACACAATTCTTATTGTGTTACGCCACCCATACTCGCCATCTGGATATAGATCCAATCGTTTTGCTGCTAAATAGCTAAAAAAAAGAAAAGAAAAGATAAGTTTATGTTCTTTTTGTTTTTATGATGGAAGATTTCAAAAAACAATATTGTTATTACTGCATGAATTGATGGATACTTCAAAGCTCAAGGGACATTGTTCTGTTTTGACATTGTATTACTGCATAATTTCTTATTGGGAAATTTGTCCCATCGGCAATTGATATTAATAATTTTTCATAATGGTATTTATGTTGTTTTCAGTAGGACTCTTTGTTTTTAAGTTTTTTCCAAATAATTGTTTGGCGATGTGTCTTTCCCTTTAAATTGCCTTTTTATTGAGAGAATGAGAATGGGGAAAAAGGATAATATTCTAAGATTTTTGAATCAAAATGAAGAGATATGAAGCAGAATAAGAGTTAGATATTATTTATTTCTCAAAACAAAAATTAATCAATTTTTGGGAATAAGTTAATTAATAAAGGTGGAATATTGCACTCTCATATTAAGAAGAATATTCACATTAGAGGATATTTTAGGAATGTAGAGTAGATGAATAAAACCTACATCCCAAACAATTAATTAATTTGAAGAAAAAAACAACGATTTGATCAATTAAATATGTCAAAGTAACCATAATAGTAATAGAAAGTAGGCTCTAAGGGTGTTTTAGCTGCAGCTCCTGAATCAGAAGTGGTAGCTCCAGTGTTGGAACCACAAGTACAGTAGCATATTGAAATGGAAGGTTTTGGTAGGTTTGAATATCGCAATGGGTTAGTCTATGAAGGTTAATGGAAATTAGTTAATGGATCGAAAATGAAACATGGAGAAGGAGTGCTTATCTTCTAAGGTGATATAAGATGTCTCGCTTGCAACTTTTGACTGCAGCTTGACATTCTGTTTTAGAAGAGATTCAAATCAATTTGATTTTTTTTTACACAATTTTTTTCTTTTAGGAAGCACAAGCTATGAAACAGGAAATGAGGAGTACAGAGGGTCTTGGTAGGAAGATAAAATGCAAGGTTTCGGAGTCTACAAGTACAATTAACCTAATTTCAAATAATAAATCCTATTTTCTTCATAATAATATCAGTTTACAATAAAATCACACCTTTCTAATAGATTCCTATTGTTTTAAGATACACAAGTGGCGCAATATACACCGGAGAATGGTTTGAAGGAAAGCAACAAGGAAGAGGCACTTATGAATTTCCTGATGGAACATTGTATGAAGGAGAATGGAATGAACATAAAATGCACGGAGAAGGGTATTTTGTAGATAAAGATGGCAACAAATGGGAAGGTAAATTTGGTTTTTGTAGAAACAACACCTTTACACAGTTATCTTCTCAAAGTGTAACTTCTATTTGTGATATGCTTAGGTGAGTACGTGAATGGAATATTTCAATCGAAGAACCAGAAAGAACTTAAAATGGAAAAGATGCTCAAGAAAAAGGAGCTTGAAATCAAATTAGAATCTGCATTTTTCTTTGATAAGTTCACAGAAGCCTTCGCAAAAAGTGACAAAAAAACATTTAAGGAGAATCTTCTTCCTTTCTTTGTCACGCAAGAGGAAATCAAGCTTTATATTGCAGGAGTCTTCCCTAAATTCGAAGATAGACCACCAGAAAAATGGTAAATGCCTCTCGTTTGATTATTCTCAAAAAAACACAACTACTTACGATCTCTTTTCTTTAAAAATCAGAGAATCTTTCTCTTCTCTAATCATTTTTATTGTTATTTACGCAGGAATGAAATGGTCACCTTCGTGAAACAATCAACTCTGATCAATGTATTACGCCACTCCTCCAACGCAAAGATTCTAACGCCAGCTCAGGTACTTTCCAGCTAATTCTCTGGGCTAGGCTAGATCGTAGAGTTTGCTAGAGAAGATCCTGACAGACAAGTACGGCTAGTTCTCTGCAATGCCCTGGAAGGAGCATGGACAATTGTATTTTTCTCAGACTCCATTGAACCAGAAAAGAAGAAGAAATGAACTAAATAAAGTTGAGTTAAAGTGTTTCAAAGAAAATGGTGGATCTTTGAGAGGGTGGATGATAAAAATGTCTTTTTTGTTATATTTTTATTTTTTTCTTTTTACATCCACAAACCGAATATTGAATATTTTACGTAGTTTAACCTAATAAAGTCAATTTGTTATTGGCGTTGACTACAATACAAATGAGTTAGAGATTTCCTCTTTGTGCTGTTTTTTATAAAAATTTCTTTAATTCACTAGATTTTCATTACATATCGATTTTTTTAAGATTCATGTGATGTGGAAGGTTCGTCGATTAATCACATTCATTTTTGGATTAAATCATATGAAGTGTCTTTTAGTAATTTAGTTTGATTGCCGTTTTATTCTCATTTGAATACGTTGGTGATATGTTGCATGTTGAATCAATCGATACTTGATTCTGCAGATTCAAGTTTAGCTACTTTATCTCGTCTATCTGTTGGCTTACTTTCTTCTCAAATTTAATCTAAGAAATCGGAGAACCAGCTGCAAAGTTCTTTTCGGTATTGGTAATATTGGTGTTATTGCTTTATTCAATAACAGATTTGCTTGGAAATCCGGAATCGAAAATGATTTCCTATCCACTTTTTACAATATTTCCATTCACGACTACTTGATCTGATTCAGGATATTATTGCTAAGGAGCTTGATTATTATCATCTTGTTTTGAGGAAGTATTATCGCTATTAGCAATGCTATTCTGATTATTATTTTCACTTTTTTCTTTTTTGATTGATTCTTTCTCAATATTTTTGGCTTCATTTTCTTTTACTCTATCCATAAGGGGTCTATTATAAAGCTATCTCGAAGACTAATGTGGATTAGCTTGCTCATACTATCTCTCCAGCTCGATGATAAGCTTTTTTGAGAAAATAAAATCATGGCAGGCACTTTTGAAGAACTTATCTTCATCGATAGTGCTATTTTCATATTCTGAGAAATCCTTCAAAACAACAAAGATTTCCTCGAAGTTTTTAGCAGCCAGCAGTCTTTGTTTCTTGAGTTTAAGCATTGCAAGAGCGACTCGATAGATGATCTTCCATTTCTCGAGAAAAAAGACGTCCATAATTCGAAGGAAGTATTTGAAAGGCAGCACTGAGCTGAAGAGTGTCATGTACCAACCTGTAGCGAAGGTAATAGTATCAATGGAGAATTTAGCTAGATGTTCAGTGATGTCTGGCATGAATTTCTTCAGCAAGTGGTCATGTACGAAGAGTTGTTTTCGGATACTAGAAACGTCCAAATACATTTTCTCGCAGTCATAGTTTTCCAAGAGACTTATGATTAAGAAAAAGGCTTCCTCATCGTTTAGGTAAATCATAAATGCCTAGGAGAAAAAAAGGAGTGAATAAAATGAAGGGAATTCAAGGGATGAAGAGAGAGAGAAAAGTATTAAAAGAATAAAATTTAAGAAAATCAGTATTTTTAGCACTTTTTTCTTTTTTGCTGTGATAATCTTTCTATTTCAATAAGAAATATTCTCCTGATTATTTTTGTAAGCTTTATTTTTAAAAATTTCTTTTTGTCTTTTTCATTTACAGCTGCGATGAAGTTGAGACCTTGGCAGTATCCCATTTCAGCATGGGCAATCGACACAGCTTTGAGCACTGAATTCAATGCTTTCAGTCCAGAGTTATTTTTATTCTAGAACAGCTGATGATTCGGAAATGTACGATTCAAATCAACTTCAATATCATTTTAATATGGAAAATCCTTCTAATTCGCGAGTTCAACAAACGAAAATCTTTTCTTGAGTACCTCAATCTAAGCCAAATAAGGCCATACCTTGACTCTAATGCCATCTGGAATGCCTTTTCTAATCCGTTCTTTCAGTTTCTTATTCGAAGATGATATCAGATGTGTTATATTTGGTAACATTTTTCTCCATTTTTCAACTCTAGCATTAACTTTTTTGAGTTCCTGTTTGCTATTTTAGAGCTTAATCTTCGAAACAGGCAGATAAAACCCATAAGAATCATAATCGCATTCTTCATTTTTCGCATTTTTAGGCGCAAATCTCACAGCCATATTTTTAAATTGGCAAATCTTCAAGTGAAATGATTGTTTGTTTGACTTTATTACAATTTCTTAACAAAAAAAGAGTAGTCACACACCAAATCTATCTATCACTCTTTGTTCATTTCTCCCAATTCTCATTCAAAACCACAAATGATTTACTTCTCCTATTATTGAAAGTAGCGTCACAAAGCAAATCATATCCTTATTTTAATGTAATTAAAAGATACATTAGTTATTCGAGAAAATATTATGCAAACAACTGAGAAAGGTTTCAGAGAAGACTTGTTTTCTTTTGATGGAGGAATCAACAATACCAGCATGATGAGCAGCGGAGGTAGCTTATCAGCAATACAAAATGAAATGTCAGATGAAGCCATATAATCAGCTATCGGGGATCTAATAACCCAAAAGATTCTGAAGGATTCAAAAGGTGATATTCTTGTGATCCCTCCTCTCTACTTGATGGGCAGAACATACGAAGAATTCAAGGAAAACAAAGCATAATCTTTTTTTATGCTATATTTACATCCGTTCTTCCACAATAAGTTCGACGTCGAAGATATTAGATCAGTTAACATTTCAAAGATCTAACGATCTGGTAGAAAATCATTGAGCACTGTTTTCTCCATTTCTGCAATGTACATTGGCAGCTCAATCTTGACAAAAAGAAACCCTATTGTAGGTTTGACATACTCCACGGGAGGATTATCGCTTCTGATGCGATACTACTTGTTTCCAAGAATCATAACTGATATTGCGGACAGTTATTTCTTCTATCCGTCGTAGTAGCAGCATGCTGCGAATATCATGAGAAAATATGATCTAGAATCAGAAATTCAATCGAATCCATTATGCGAAAAAGCATACAATGATCTGATGAAATATTAAAAGAGCAATATTAACAAGTAAATGAAACAATTAGGGCTCAATAATTCTAATACCAATGAATCTACTGCGTAGACTGTCAACAATCTACAAATGAAATGATCAAAAATATGATAAAAACGAAAAATATTTTGTATTTAAAAAACTAAAATTTAATAAGAAAAAAAATTAAACACAAAAAGCAAGCATCATATGGATGTAACGTACAAGTTTCCAACATGTAAAATTAAGTGTTTGGTTGATACTTAGTGCTTTCCCTTTTTGTGTCTTTGAAGTATTTGCATTTCAATTTGAATTGGATAGATTTTTTGGTATAAGATATATTTTACCAATTTGGATGATTTGAAGTTCATGTAAATTTTAACTTTTGCTATCGATCATTACTGGCTATCTTGATCGTTGTTGACATTGAAATTCTCAACATCTCCTTCTGCTTCGAAAGATGCGTCAAGAGATAGCTCAGATAGCTAATTAGATTATGTTTATTATTGCTGTGCTTTGAGTTATGCTGTCTTTAAAATAGGTCTGTCAAATACTTTTATATTCCCCGATTGTTTGAGTTTTTTAATTGTTTTGCTCACTGAATTCAACGTATCCTCAAGCTGATAAAACGACTCCACTCTGTTTAATGTCGATTATTCTTGTTATCCTCCAGATTAATCAGGTGTTTGTGCTGCCTATTCAGCTGCATCGTCTTATATTTTGATTGCATCTTTGCATAGAAAATCAAGGATTTATTTCGAGTCAAAATTATTCGGACTGCTAGCTTAATGCAACAGGAAGCTATTCTTAATACTGGATTGCTTAGACTCATCCTCACTTTCATGACTTTCCTCAATCAAATGCAGTGTATTGCTAGTATTATCTTAATAAAGCTGCACCCAGTTTTCTTATCTTTGAATGATACTCAAATTGCTATCGACTTGTTGAATCAGCTAATAAATCAGCTGCTTGATGCCTATTTTCTTGACTTCAACTTCATTGCGCAGACTCCATTAATCTACAAGATAATAACAACGCATTAATTAAATCTAAGAGCTAACAAGAAATTATTAATTTAAAGTATAAAAATCTCTATTTGACTTGAGGTGTAGGTGAGACGATTTTAGTCTATTTTCCAGAGAGTATGCAGACTCTTCACGAGAAGATTCAGAGCAATACGAGTGTTCTCGGATTCGTGGTATTACCCGTAGTCTAGGGTGATTGGCTCAACTTAGAGGAGATGTGCTATTTCAGTTGGAGGTTGCTGTGCTCTGAACACAAAGAACATAGTGTTTGTAAGGATATTTAGATAAACACACAAGAACCCAGAGATTGTATTAGGAGAAGTAGCAGTAGTTGCAGAAATAGTATTGTTGTTGCTGTTATTGCTGTTTGTGCGTTTCAAGAGCTAATTCGATGTTCCTGAAGGTATTTGATTCACTTACAATAAAATTGGAATGAATTCTGATATCACAATGAAGGACTCTCCTAGTAACTTTAGACTATTATTCTATTCTAAAGCATACAACTCAGCTGCAGGGCACAGCAAGGAAATTCTCTACGGTTGAGAGTAGTTAGGTAGAGCAGTGTTGATATTCCTTTTATTGTTAGCATTGTTGTTGCTGTTATTCGTTGGTTTAATAAATATAATTCTTGTCTAAACGCCTTACGAGAACATAGGCGTAAAGACATCAATAAAAAGTGTCTACAAAGCAATTTCTGGCACACTCAAGGATTTATTCTCAGAATCGATGTAGACTATGTGTTTCAATGCCTTAAGCACACTCTGCAAACTGAAAACCCTTGAATCCTTGAATTTAGTATCGCCGTGAGCGTTATCTTTAGATTTTACCTTACTGTGGATCTCCATTCAGATTCTCAGCTTCTTCGTTAGTGTAATTATCTACTCTTTCTTCGCCTTAATTACCCTTAAGTGCTGTTCATCTCATAGCTAGGTACAGAGCTGTTGTGAAAGTAGTTAAACGATTACTGAAGTTATTTTTTATTTTTACATCCACAAACCGAATATTGAATATTTTACATAGTTTAACCTAATAAATGTCGATTTGATATTGGCGTTAACCATATACAAATGAGTTAGAGATTTCCTCTTTGATTTTTTTAAGATTCCTGTGATGTGTAGGTTCTGCTTTTACTCAGTCGATTAATCATATTCATTTTTGGATTAAATCATATGAATTGTCTTTTAGTAATTCAGTTTGATTGCCGTTTTATTCTCATTTGAATACGTTAGTGATATGTTGCATGTAGAATCAATCGACATTGGTTCTGCAGATTCAAGTTTAGCTACTTTATCTCTTCTATTTGTTGGCGGAGAAAAGGAGTGAATAAAATGAAGAAAACTCAAGGGATGAGGAGAGAGAGAAAAGGATAAAAAGAACAAAAGTTAAGTTTATCAGTATTTTTAGCACTCTTTTTGATGTTATTGCGTGATAATCTTTCTATTACAATCAGTAATATTTATTTTTAAAATATTGTTGTTTTTTTCATTTACAGCTGCGATGAAATTGAGACCTTGGCAGTATCTCATTTCAGCATGGGCAATTAATACAGCTTTGAGCACTGAATTCAATGCTTTCAGTCCAGAGTTATTTTATACTAGAACAGCTGATGATTCGGAAATGTACGATTCAAATCAACTTCAATATCATTTTAATATGGAAAATCCTTATAATTCGCTAGTTCCACAAAAGAATTTTTTTTCTTGAGTACCTCAATCTAAGCCAAGTAAGGCCACACCTTGACTCTAATGCCATCTGGAATGCCTTTTTTAATCCGTTCTTTCAGTTTCTTATTCTAAGATGATATCAGATGTGTTATATTTGATACTCTAGCATTAACTTTTTTGAGATCCTGCTTGCTATTTTCGAGCTTAATCTTCGAAACAAGTAGATAAAACCATAAGAATCATAATCGCATTCTTCATTTTTCGCATTTTTATGTACAAATCTAACAGCCATATTTTTAAATTGACAATCTTCAAGAGAAATGATTGTTTGTTTGACTTTATAAAAAAAAATTTAACACAAAAAATCACATCAAATCTATCTATCACTCTTTCTTTGTTTCTCCCAATTCACTCAAAGCTGGAAATGACTTACTTCTCCAGTTATTGAAACTGGTGTCACAAGCAACTCATATTCTTATTGTATGCAATTAAGATAAAATAATATGCAAACTGAGAAAGGTTTCAAAGAAGAATTGTTTGACGAAAGAATCAACAATACCAGTACGATAAGCAGCAGAGGTAACGAATAAACAATGCAAAATGAGATGTCAGATGAGGCCATCTAATCAGCTATCGGGGATCTAATAACCCAAAAGATTCTGAAGGATTAGAAAGGTGATATTCTTGTGATCCCTCCTCTTTCCCTGATGGGTATAACATACGAAGAATTCAAGGAAAACAAAGCATTATCTTTTTGTATGCTGTATGTGCATCCGTTCTTCAACAATAAATTCGACGTCGAAGATATTAGATCAGTTTAGAATTCAACCGTCTAAAGATCTGGTTGGAAATCATTGACCAATTTGATCTCCATTATTGGAATGTAAGTTGGCACAATCTTGATAAAAAGGAACCCTATTGTAGGTTTGACATACTCCACTGGAGTATTATAATTTCTGGCTCGATACTGCTTGTTTCCATAGATCACAACCGCCCTTGTTGACAGGTATATCTTCTATCCGTCGTAGTAGAAGCATGCTGCGAATATCATGAGAAAATATGATCTAGAATCAGAAATTCAATCGAATCCTTAATGTGAAAGAGTATACAACGATCTGATGAAATATTAGTAGAACAATATTAACAAGTAAACGAAACAATTAGAGCTCAATAATCCTAATAGCAATGAATCTACAGCGTAAACTGCCAACAATCTACAAATGAAGTGATCAAAAATAGATACTTAAAAAACCAAAATTTAACTAAGAAATAATTAAAACACAAAACAAGCATCATATGGATGTATGTACAAGCTACCAACATTCAAGTAAGTGTTTGGTTGATACTTAGTGCTTTCCCTTTTTGTGTCTTTGAAGTATTTGCATTTCAATTTGAATTGGATAAATTTTTTGGTTATAAGATATCTTTTACCAATTTTGCTGATTTGAAGTTCATGTAAATTTTATCTTTTGTGAGCGATCACTACTGGCTATCTTGATCGTTGTTGACATTGAAATACTCAACATCTCCTTCTGCTTCGAAAGATGCATCAAGAGAAAGCTCAGATAGCTAATTAGATTATGTTTATTATTGCTGTGCTTTGAGTTATGCTGTCTTTGAAATAGGTCTGTCAAATACTTTTATATTCCCCGATTGTTTGAGTTTTTTAGTTGTTTTGCTCACTGAATTCAACGTATCCTCAAGCTGATAAAACGACTCCACTCTGTTTAATGTCGATTATTCTTGTTATCCTCCTGATTAATCAGGTGTTTGTGCTGCCTACTCAGCTGCATCGTCTTATATTTTGATTGCATCTTTGCATAGAAAATCAAGGATTTATTTCGAGTCAAAATTATTCGGACTGCTAGCTTAATGCAACAGGAAGCTATTCTTAATACTGGATTGCTTAGACTCATCCTCACTTTCATGACTTTCCTCAATCAAATGCAGTGTATTGCTAGTATTATCTTAATAAAGCTGCACCCAGTTTTCTTATCTTTGAATGATACTCAAATTGCTATCGACTTGTTGAATCAGCTAATAAATCAGCTGCTTGATGCCTATTTTCTTGACTTCAACTTCATTGCGCAGACTCCATTAATCTACAAGATAATAACAACGCATTAATTAAATCTAAGAGCTAACAAGAAATTATTAATTTAAAGTATAA
>Ga0302271_10004945_pt1 | contig 10382 bp, 7 predicted proteins | sample III_Bog_N1_1_FD_198767 | JGI IMG/M metagenome (GOLD analysis project Ga0302271, IMG submission 198767) | Peat permafrost microbial communities from Stordalen Mire near Abisko, Sweden - III_Bog_N1_1 | ecosystem: Environmental > Terrestrial > Soil > Wetlands > Peat | place: Sweden: Abisko... | reverse complement strand
AAGACAATGAAATTATTTTCCTATTGATTTAACTTGGTAATTTGAGGGTTGATAAAATCCAATTAATTGATTGAATTAAGAATAATTAATTGCTTTTCATCTTATCGCATGCTATCCCTTATATTTTCATAACTCAAACAGGGATATCTTTGAAATGTTGGTTTTGAATGATTGTTCGTTAGTAGATTTATCCTGCTTTGCTTCTTAATGAAAAATAATTTTTGAATAAACACCAAAAGAAGCGAAATAATTAATTAAAATAACTCAAAACAAGCTTAGGAAAAATAAAACATGTTACTTTACAGCTTACCTGCTAAGAAAGTAGAAGTATCAAAAAAGATATTTAAATTCTGAAAGGAAAAAATAAATTACTGATTCTTAAAAAGAGATGACAACACTAACTACAACATGCAAGCTCATAGATATCTTGAAAAGAGACGATCGCTCATAAGAAGACATACAGTTTCTGAAGGCTTATTTATCTAACAATAAAGTATCTGAGAATCCCTTTTTTCTAGATGTATTTTCTCTAAAATAAAAAATAGTTTTTTTGTTCAGTGTTTGAATCGTTCAAAGCGAGCCCTAATGTAATAAATGACTTATGCAGAGCTGTTAAGTATGAGACTTATCCTAGATATTCTCTTATTTTTAAATAAGACTCCAAAAACTGTGATAAAGTATACGTGATTCTCAAAGGAAAGGCTATGGTTTTCATGCGTAGTATTGTGGATGCTGTCCCTTAAGAAGATGAAGAAGATCAAGAAATAGCTCCTGTATTAAGTCACTCTAAAAGTTATATCGAAGAATTTCTCGATAGCAACAAATAAGATAACAACAATGAGGAGAGGAATTACATATCAGACAATGATTTCATAACTGTGCTGGGCATGGAATATGGGAATATGATTTAAGAAATCGAAGAAGGAGCTCTTGTTGGTGAAAAAGCATTGATTGAAAATAAACCTCGTGCCGCAACAATCTGTACAAAATCACCTTGCGAGCTTCTTATTCTTCTTAAGTATTCTGATTCATATTGGATGAAATAATTTACTTATTATTGTTAAAATCATCGCAAATATTTTTATGATTTTAGGAAAGATTTTGAAGTGATCAAGCATCGCTACAACAAGCAGCAATCCAAGAAAAAAGAATTCATCATCTCGAGATTTCCTTTCTTGGTGAAGCTTTCGAACAGTATGAGAATATTTGAGAGAGTAGTGCGCTTATTTGAAGAAGAGTCTTTTGAAAGGAATCACGTTGTCGTTAAAGAAGGATAAATCTTGAAATCGCATGACAGATAAAAAGTGTTTTTGATTGTCTCTGGGGAAGTGTAGATTTTCAAGAATGAGACTAACACCAAAGATTCATTTCATTTGCTTAATTCTATGCAGAAAAAACCCATTCACGTTGCAACTCTTGGATAAAATGAGTTCTTTGGTAAACATATTGATAAACAAACACACACAAAAATATAATTATTATTGATTTCTCTTTTCTTTTTTTCATTTGACTAATTCTAGGTGAGGAACTGATTAGCTAATACGGTAAAGATGAAGTTTTCTATTTTTATACAGCGATTTGTGCATCCAGCGTTTGCTAATTTTTGACTCTCAACACTCAAGCACTTGTTAAGCAATTACCTGAAGAAATCAAGCAACATATGGAAGAGAATTTCGCTAAGAAAAAGAAATTCAGAAATACTTTTTTCAAAGGATATCAGAAGTAGATCAAGGAGAATTAAGAGATGAATAGAATGAATTCAAATGATCAATTTGATGTTGAAAAAGGAGTTTTAAAGAAGATATCTAAGAATCTGGAGGAAATAGAGTAGATTAGAGAAACAACAAGTAGAAATGAGACTAAAAATAAGTTTTAATTTGATGAAAGATGTAAATTGCCGTAGTGGTAGAAATAACCATTTTCAATTACTTAAGGAAACAGTTCTGAATTTAGATTAAATTCTCCAGAAAAAAGAGAAGGATTCTACTAATAATAAAGCCAAAGTATTAAGGGAAGCAGTAGGGAATAAAATGCATTCTTGCTAAACTAACTTCGTACAGATATTTCGTATAAATTAAAGAATGATGGAGATATACAAATCGATAGATATTCAACTGAAGATACTTCTTTCACTTTCATTAAATCAGAGAGATCTCACAGGTTTAATCTAAATAACTAAGAACCTAAGAAAGTCTAAGCGTTTCCATTCACTATTCTTTCAAAACACCGATATTTCAAGCAATTGAAAGATTAGCTTTTGAATAAACATTTTGAATTCGCTGATCCAATGGAAGTCTTTCATCGTCATTGTGAGCAAAATACAGAAAATTAAAAGAAAGACATTTTAATTTAGAAATAACAACATTAACATGACATAATAAGGATGAATTCTTAATCGCCTACTGTTAAAAGAACTCCAATTTAGCTAAACTTAAAGGTTCTAAATCAGACTGCTCATACAACAACAGCAGTTAAATCAAAACCATGGAAAGACATGGGATATTAAGATAATTCCCTCAGAAAGATTGGTGAGGTGAAAAATCCAATGTTACATAATATTCTAACTAGAGTAGCTACTAAGTATGCACCTCACGAAGAATTTTTCTCAAAAGACTTCAATTCTGCTGAGAGTCTTCAAAATTCTAGAAATGATGCTAAAATGCTATTTAAGAATTATGAGCAAAGTGAATAATCTAAGAATCTCGTTGCATAAAGGAAAATCTTAAGTAGATCGCCTTTGTAGCGTAGAAGTAATGCGATTAAGGATATACTTGAACAAGGAGGAGGAGCAATATCAATACCTTCATGTAGTAGATATGTTGTAGATAACCATCATAATGTAAATTCAAATTATTATTTCTACAAAACATCAATTCCTAAGGCTGAAGCATATGTTTCGAATCCTCAGTAACAGTAAAAAATAGCAGTTGTACCGATTTCAGAAAGTATATGCTAATAACTGATGTAAAATCGTGATGAAGTTGCAGGTGAAGAAGAAATGCCACTTTAAAATTTGGGTATTAATCCTCTTCAAATTGAGACAATTAGCAATTTATAGGAAAAATAATAAAACGAAGAAATCGTTATCGAATCCGTCACAAATAATCCAATAAGTGTTAGCTTGGACTAAAAGAAATCTATCATTAACATCCCAGATTAGTGCTAAAAAGTAGAAGAATCTAATTAATTTGCTGATAGAGGGAAGAAGCAAAGTGTGTTAATAATTTAAGAAAATTAAATATAAGTAACCTAAATTTTTTAGTTTAAAAGTAATAAAAAAATATCAAATTAAGAGATAGAACAAAAAGACACTCATAATACAAATCAAAATGAGTAATCCTTGCGTAGTGATAGAGACAAAGTAGTTGCAGATTAAAAGACTTAACCTCCTGAAGCTAATTTGCCCAAAGATTGTCACCAAAAAATTGAATTAATAGAATCACATCGTGTATCCTAAAGCGCATAAAGAGAATAACTTTCTATATCCATATCAGGAAAACCCTAAGGATTACTCTCTTAATCTAAAGAGTATCTCTGTAAATCCACTAAAAGAGACTTAGGTATGGAAAAGAAAACAAATTTAGACGAAGAAATCATTTTTAGTGCACAAAAAATAGAAAGCTCGGGGTTTATTCCAAAAATATCGAGTAATAGAGATGCCTTGGAAATCCTAGATGAATAGATTTAAAATTTTCGTAAACAAACCAAAGATAACCAACGAGAAGAAAGATAATCGATGTCTTCGCTAAAACTAATTCACAATTCATCTGAAATTGGGGAGGTGTCATCAAAGAAATTAATTTGATGAAAAGTTATTTCTGTGTAGCCTGTTTTAACTTTTTATTAATGTAAATTGGGAGTTAAAACTGAAATGATTTAAGGCTTCCAAAGAGGGAATGATTCACCTCCAAATTTAATTAACCATTAACGAAAGTAATGATCACATTTTTTCACCAAAAATTCTTCTGGTAATAATTTCTAATAACAGCATAACAGAAATTTATTTGATAGTGGTTGTAAGTTAAATAAAGCAACAATTAAGGGTAAAAGTGCACAAAATCTTACCCAGCAATAAATAATAAATGCGAAGAAATATTATTTTTTATTTTTAGCTTAGAGAAGGCACTTTGGAATCGAAATGCTTGGTATTTTTTTCAATGCTAGATCAGAAAATCGGTTGATTTTTGAAAATGGAAAAATAATTTAAGCTCCCTGACTCTTTAGGTAATTTATTGCCAGCCCATAATTCATAATTTTCAGGCTCTATCAAATCACCATTCGAATGAATTTCAGAACTTTCAAGCTAAGACTGTAATTAAAATAACAATTTGAAGTAACTATTATTCAGTTATTGTTACTGTTGTTCCTTTTTAGCCAAAAATCTTTTCAAAGGGGGTTTAATCACTTCATTATTAAGCTTATTTTTTAGATACTAATAGTTTGTTTATAGAATTACGTAAATGATAAATTGATTATTTGTTTCTGGATTTGTATTTTCGTTTTGATAATTTTATCTAAAAAAGGATTTTCCTGTTTCCTTTTGATTACACTATTTTTCTGAAAGGTAAAATCTGCAAAATAGCAAATAGGTTTTTATTAAAGAGTCTACACGTTAAGAATTATTATCTCTTGAATCTCGAAAGATTGTTTAAATAATTGTTTTCTCATTAATTTTTTTTAAAAATCCTTGATTTTTGAATAAGTCACACTTTCGTAACTTTCATAGCTGAAATGAAACTGAAAGAGAACACAGAAACATTAAGAATCCTCTTCTGAGAATAAATATTATATGTACAAACAATAAACAAACGAATGCATCAAAGTCTTATATTTTTGATTTAATTGTCAATTTGGGTGCACACTCTTCTGAAGCAAACAAAAATTACTGGGTAATTGTGTGATTTCTATGAGCATTACTAATTTGTGAAATTGTAAGTAATTTTAAAAGAAATCACATCTGAGTGCTTCCTTTTCTGATACTCAGATTAATAGTAACAGTAGAAAGGCTAACTTCACTTGCAATCAAAAATAACACTTTTCTTTTGAAAATACAAGAAAAACATTTGTCCTGTTTCATGAAACAATGTAGTGATGAAGAAGATAGTGCGCTGCGATAAGGAGCTGAATCTAGAGAATAAACGTTTAAGTAGCATATATCTGAATAACTTATCTTGCAGATCTACCAGAAAAACAGCAAAGAGTCAAATGAAAACAACCCTGATACTCCTCAAAGTCATCTTGATGGTAACTTCTTTGACAAACCTTAAAAGAAATATGCAGAACCTCCAAACTAAATGAAAGACTTCCACAAAAATTCTCCGCAGACATTCCCTGCGTCAGAGATAATAATGCTGCCTTATAAATCAAGTGATTCAATTTCTCAAGCAGCTACTCCTAATATCCTTGGAGGAACTTCTGGTATTATCTTAGGAAAATCTCCAACACTTCAAACTTCTTCTACTTAGATGGCTAAATTCATAAAAAGAAATGAATCTAGTCAATAACTCCATTCTTCTTTAAACGAAGACGATGCACATTTATTTCATCTCCCAATGTCCTATGATGAAGAAGAAGCTCAAATTTATGAGAACAAAGTTTGTACCTCAGGGAAGGTATCTAATTCTAATTTTACTGGCACTGGAATGTTTGGTGCAAGGTAATAATTGCCTGAAGCATCTTTTTCAGGTTTTGTAGGAACAGTTCAATAGACTGTGCCGTTAATGAACTCAACGCTAGGTGATAATTTAAATGATCAAAGTAATTATGGAATAATGCCAAAATAGCCTGCAAAATATGAATAAAATGACTCATCCGACCTCAGCAAATTCAATGAAATAAAGCTAAAAAGCGAGTTAAAAACACAATCGAACAGACTGATTTCTCGCGCAAATAACCCAACTCTAATAAATTCTCCGCAATACAAATCAGGGAATAGCTAAATTGTGAGCGATTTTTTAAAACAATTTAAAATTATGAACCATGTAAAATTATTCGTCAGCAAACTTAAGAGCTTCACTGTCTAGTCTAACTTCTAGGATCTGACTTAGAAACATTATGAGCTAATAGGAGATGCTAGTGCTTGCTTTTAAACAAGATAACTGCCTTCTTCTTCTCAAGGAGATATTCTAAACTCTAAACTTAGCAAACAGATTTCCCATAATATTTAATTAAATTATTTTGATTCACTTCGAAGGGATCCTTCTGAGGTTACGACTACAAAAAATCATAAAATCAGGAAAATCACAGATATCATCGTCCATCTGATAAAAAACATCCCTGTTTTTGATACAAATTCATTCTTTTTTATATTCTGGGATATGTTTATGCTGCTTATCTAAACAGTAGTATTCTTCGCTATCCCCCTGTGTTTGAGCTTTGATTTAAGCTGGGACTTTACTAACTCGAAAGGAGGAGAAATTCAACAGATTCTAATTGGGGTTTTTCTTATCGATACTGCTATTACCTTGAATAGAGGCGTGTACATTAGTGGTGCTGTTGTTATGGAGCGGAATGTGATATTTCAAGAATACAAGAAAAATGTCTTATTTACAGATATTGGAACAATAGTCTCTCTCCTTAACATCAACAAATACTTTCAGTTTCTGATATTCATCCGCTTGAAATATGCGATAAGTATCACGAATAGACTAGACGATCATTTCCAAATCAGAATGAGATATCCTAACTTTATGAAATTCGTTTTTATGCTTTCTAGTATCATTCTGGTAGCTCATTTCTGTTCTTGTCTGCTGTATCTTGTGAGCAGACTCTCCATGGAGATAGGAGACTAAAAATAATCCTTACTAACATCAGAAAATTTCCTTGGCGTTTCTCTGTCAAGCTAATATGTCAATTGCTTGTATATGACATTGATCACAATGTCTACTGTTGGGTATGGTGATATTGTCCCTATAAACAGCTACGAGAAGATGTACACTATGGTAATGACGATGATTAGCTCAGCTACTTTTGGTTATGTCGTAAATACTGTTGGGTAAATATTCACGACGATTTCTTAAAGAAGTGCTAGCTTCGATTAAAAGAAATACGAGATTACAACATATATGAACACAAGAGCAATACCAAAGTAGATTCAAATGAAAGCAATAAAATACTTAGAATACACTTAATTAAGGAACCGGAATAATCATCTCAAGGGAGAAATCATTTTAGCCTAGCTTCCTAATTAACTTACATCTGAAATCAAAGAAGAATTTTTTGGAAAAATCCTCAAAAATTGCAAACTTCTCTAATCAAATTTCTCGGAGGCAGTAATTAAGCACGCAGGTACATATTTATTTCATTGAGATTTGAATGAACATATTCTATTTTTTTATTTTTAGCTTAGAAAATGAAGGAAATATCTCTTGCTCCTGGGTAATTCCTCTTCTAGGGCGGATAAAAAGATTTTCGGATTTATTTTCTCCTTGAAGGAAGTCTCTCTGTTCATGTGGAAAAGTAAAACGGCAAACTCATGAAAATAGCTTCAATTTCAGAGAAAAATGCAATCATTGGGTAACATTCAAGATTTAAATTCTTTAGCATTTCAATAGGTCATAATTAAAATATTTTAGGCAACGGTCATTCTTTTGTGAGCAGATAAGATCCAAATGGGTAAAATGTGAGCAATCCTCGAATCTCGCATACATTGAGCTTCAAGATTTCAAAGAGAGTTTACTGCACTTCCCTATCGACTATGAAGTATTCTGTTACATGAAGGATACGATCACATTCGAAGGGAAAACAGCTGACACTCCTTGTGCAAGCTGTTCTAAATTCTAGCATAAATTCTAAGATTGTCCTCTGCTCCATTTAAGATAAAATAAGATAAAAGTCATTTATTCTGGTCTGTACTCTATTCCACAAGAAAGATAAAAAACAAATAGTGTCTACAGACCCAATAAGAAGCAAAGATTTTAATCTCTAAAAGGCAACTAAATCATCAGAATGAAACTGCGTTAGTTGAGGGTAGATAAGATAAAGGAGTAACTAGAGGAACTGCAGAAAGAAGATAAAAGATCGTTAGCGGTTACATGTAATAACATCAACGAAGGAACAACATCGAAAAATGGAGAGAACATAATAGATTATGAAGAAGAGATAAGAGCATATGAATTGTTATTACAAGTTAAAAGTGATAAAAAATTCTTAAGAAACGTTCCTAGCATTGAAATTTCAAACGAAGAAGGAGAAGAAGGAGGAGAAGGCAGTGATGGGAATCAAGCATTTCCAGATGTTTTTATAGATGAATTGCATGACCCTTATTATGATGAAGATGAGGACAAATCAGATGCAATTTCCTAATCATCGTCTGAATTAACAGTAGAAATATCAGACAGAACCAAGAAAATAATAGAATCACCTTCCAAGATAGGCATAAATAACTTACGAGGAGATGGGACTATTATTGAAGAGTAGTAATAGAATCTTAAGGAAATTGATAAATCCTCATCAGATACTATGAATATGCTATCAGCTTCTTCTAAACCTGATTTTTTTAGTAATTGTCAAATCAGACCAAGTAAAATCTCTAAAACAACTCAAATTGAAGAGATAATTAATGAAATACGTGGATAACAAAGGAGATAATCTGTAACCAGAGACGAAGTAATGACAGGGTAATTCTAAACAAGTTCTTAGATTTCTGTAACCGTACCGCAAATCGACAATAACAACAACAATAACAATAACAATAATCAATTAACTCTATTTGGTCGTTAAACATCATCTTCTTCGAACAAGCTCCTCAATTCTTCTATTCCCGTCTTACCAATTAGTAAAGATAAAGACATCATCATCAACAACAACAACAATCCTAGTACCAATAAAAACAGCAACAATTATGGTGGAAATACTTCACACCATGGTGGAAACAATTAAAGTTTTAGCACTGCATTGAATTACGCTAGTCTTACTCACAACGATAATGTCTTAAGCACACCAAGAAACACACCGTTGTAGTCAGTGTTTTCGAATGAGTAGATTTTAAAAGTTCTTCGTAAAGCACTGTCAAATTAGACTCTCAAATCTCCCTTAACATTGAATAAACGCTCGTCGTTCTAATCGTCAAGTATTCCAAAATCTAAAATGGGTAAATCATTTTATCTTGAAAAACAAAATAAACTAGAATAAGCTAAGACAGGAGAAATCAACAGTTCGGTGGTTTCTGAGAAACTAAAGGCATTGCTAAACAAGCAAACTAGCTAAATTTAGAATAATCTAGCTGAAAATTTACAAGAAAAAGAAATAATGTAGCAATAAATGATCTAAGAGATAATTAGAAAACACTAGGAATTATTTTTCTATGATTTCGAAATTGCAAAGAAAATGATTAAGTATTACCCAAGGCAAAATATGCTGAATGTTGTTGCGTCTTTTAACAGGGTGCTGAAGATTAGAATGAAAAATGGTCAAAAAAATTTAATAAATGAATAGAAGTCACTTCCATTACTTAACTAAGAAAGAAATTCAATCAGAATCATATCCCCTTTGAAGAGGTTTAAAGATAAAGGAAAGGAACACACTGAGAGTTAATATATTCCAACTTCATCGCTGTATAAAAATAAACATAAGAAGATGAGTATTATGCAGAGTAACAGTTGAAATGAAGGATAAATAAAATATTTGCCTCCTTGGATATTTTCTTGGTTTTCTGAAGAAGAGAAACACGAGAGGAAGCATCAGAGAGAAAATTCCAATTATTATTTCCAAATTATTCTTTACTCTTTTTTGTCATAAATAGAAGGAATTGCTCTTTTAAATAGATAAACTCGCACATAAATAAATTCACTTCTTCAAGATCGCCAGAAGTTATTTTATGCATAAAGAAATTTGTTTCTAGTTTTTGCATGAATAAATAATAAAATTATTAAAAATAAAGTTAGCTTCGATTTGTTATGAATTTACAAATAAAGAGTAAGTGACCTAAATTTTGAAAAAGAAAACACTCTTCATTATGTCAAAAAGATAAAATGGAAAGCAACAAGATAGTTTATATCAACCTAGGAAGGTCGTACATTTTATTATTAAGAGGATAACTCTAAAAATATAAATAGCTAATCTCTAGAAAAAAACTACAAAATCACTCTTGGATAAAAATACCATAAATAATTTCTTGAAGAAAAAAAATAATTACCCTTTTTCATTAATAATCAATATTGGCTTCAGAGCTCTTAGTATCAAAAAGCTAAGAGTATCACTTTTTGACATTGACAAAAGAAAAAAAAACCAACAAAAAAGCAATCATAATCATCTGCATTTTCTAACTTTTGAACTTTCCGATTCCGTAAATCGTGATATTAAAACTATGTTTAAATACTTTATTTCACAAGATTTGAATCAGAATTGAGGACTGAACATTGAAATGCTTTAAAAAAGAGAAA
>Ga0302271_10004944_pt1 | contig 10382 bp, 5 predicted proteins | sample III_Bog_N1_1_FD_198767 | JGI IMG/M metagenome (GOLD analysis project Ga0302271, IMG submission 198767) | Peat permafrost microbial communities from Stordalen Mire near Abisko, Sweden - III_Bog_N1_1 | ecosystem: Environmental > Terrestrial > Soil > Wetlands > Peat | place: Sweden: Abisko... | reverse complement strand
TGGAGTCAAAAATAGTAGTTATTTAGTTGTAATTAGAGATAGGTTCTTTGTAAAAAGTGCATTCAAGTAGTATGAATGATATCCATAGGGAAAGTTGAAAATATGTGAATGAAATCGCGTATTTGAAGACAAAAAGCATTTATATTGCACGTTAAGGGCAATACTTCCTCTCCATAATGAGTCATAATCATTTCAAATAATCATCTTAGCAACAACAAAAAATTTTTAAAAAGGAATTACAAAGTTTAAAAAAAAGCCTTTTGAAGAAAAAAAATGTAAAAGAATGTTGATGACTGCTGCATTCATAGAGTTGAATTTCTTTCTCATCTTTTCCACTGCGTCATAGAACTATTTCTCCTTTCTCATTATTTCTGCTTTCCTTTGAACCCAACTTTCTAGAATCCTGGGAAGTTAGCTTCCTTCAAAATCTTATGCTATTACGGTAAGCCTTGCGATTACTGTTATTATTACTAATAGCTTCTCCCGCTCGCTAGCTCTTGCTATTAACCTTATCTCAGATTATTAGTAGCCTTGGTTGGTTCGGGGAGAGCGACCATTTCAACGGGAGCTGCTTCTCTCTGTAAAGCGACTAGGAATTCATTAAAATTGATTCTCCCAGAGTGCGTAATGCAATTCAGTCTCCTGCAAATACCTACAAGTTCTTCATTGTAATAATCGCCCCCACGATCGTTAAGGTACTCGCAGAGATCAGTTATGGATAAATACCCTTTTTTACTTTTATCTACTGATGTGAAAATTTGTAGAAGATTCTCCTCATCACCTTGAAGATCCCTGAAGCTCTAGATGGATTTTTCGATCGACAGCAAGTGCTGAAAGATAGAATGCAAGTGCTTGTGGGCGTCCTCACCTAGACTCAACTAAGGTTTGAATAAATAGAAAGGGAATTAAAATTAAAAGCAATGCAGGTGTTAAAAAGTAAATTCTAGTTACGCTTTGTTCTTTGATGATAGTGAAGGTTCTCTTCTGCTGCTTGGCAACTCCATTCTTCGGGCCAACGAAGGAAAAGATCTAAGTGATCGCTGTAGGTCTTTGTTAGAAACAAAGAAATAAGCCAAAATACACTCAATATGTTGATTTATTTCACAATAATTTAAAAAAAGTAAGAAAATGTCCTATTAATTTGATTGTAATGATATATTACTTCCCAGCTTATTCGAAGATCTCTACGAAATCACAGTATCGCAATGTCTTGGCATCATTTTACAGCAGTCTATTGAATAGCTTTTGTATGTAATGCTTGATATACGGGATGGAAAGTGCTTCTAATGCCTCCACGAACGAATTAAAGTCAATTTAACCCTTTTTCTTCCTATCAAAGAGTGTGAATAGTGTTTGCGCTGAGAATTCCGTCGATTTCAAAAGATTCTCCCTAGCTTTATCGAGCTCAAAATCTATCGTTAGCTACTCCACTAAGAACTTCAGGAAATACACTTACCCCGCGTCTAATTCCCTGGATATTTTATTCAAAAATGCCTAGGATTGCATAGTATTCCTTGATCTCTCGAATGTCTAGACAGCTTGCGAGCGGTAAGGATTCAAGGGGGCATTGGAGTTGTTAACATTGTTAGGATTGCTGACAACAAGTAACTCCTATGGAGAAGGATATTTCTTAATGTTATTGCGTTGTTCCAGTTATTCTAAGATATTGGGAGCATTATTCGATTAGTCCAAGAGATATTGCTCAACTTATTTTTAGAACTGCAAGTCTACAGCAGCTGTGGTAGAGTTGCTATTAGGGTTGTAGCTTCTTTAAGATGATTTAGCTTTCTTCCATGCTTCGTATTTCAGCTTAAGATTCTCATCGATTTTCGTTTGATTGGATTGATTTGCAGAAATGCTTGGCTCTTCATTGTTGAGCATGCTAGCCTTGTAGAATCCACCTGATTGAGGAGGAGCTGCTTGGAAAGATGCAGTTTGTTATTGTTATTTTTTTTTATTATCAGCTGTGACAAATGGAGGCAAGGTTATGTCATAAGTAGGTGATTATGATCGATTGTTCCTGGGATTCTCTGAAGAATAATTTAATTACTAGTTTTATGGGAGGACTGCAATCAGCTTGCCTGCTCCTGAAGTTGTAGTTCCAGTTTAGGGCTGAGTTTATTCATAGTCAAGATACGAAGGAGCACGCTCATGTCTAGGTGGATTTGTACTTCTGTTATCATCTAGGTAGTTATTCTAAGGGTATTATTATTGTTGTTATTATTCTTACGGCAGCAATCTTTATTCATAAACTAATCTACTTTGAAACTACTACGGCTATTATTACTGTTACTGTTACAAATACTATTGAGCACCTTGCTATTACCCCAATCCAATCGACTATCCATACCCACCTGGAATAATATTATTCTAGCTAGTCTTTGGAAGAGTCATACTATTATTCTAACCCAATGAGTTCCTATTATTAGCGAGATCAACATCAGCGAAAGGATCCTTGAAGTTCTCAAAATATTTATCAACGTTGAAGTAATTCCCTTTGTCTTAAGGCACTTCGAAAGCATATTTCTTCGTCGCTGCTTTGTTAGAAGCTTCAAAGCTATTCAACGCTCCAGTTGTACCTGATGGTGGTGGCTATCTCAAAGGACCATCAGGATAGGCTGATTTGGATGGTGGTGCAAATGGTTTGTTGTATGATTTGAGTGAGTTACCATAATTGTTTGGGATGTAGTTCTAGGCAGGCTCGAAGGAAGACTGATGTGAAACAGGTGTGATACTGTTGTTGTTGTTAAGTGTTGAGCTACCTTGATATTGATGTGAGAAGACTTATGGCATACTTGAGATTGATTTGTCATATTAGTTAAAATATGATTACGAAGGACGATTAGATTAACCAGTTTAAGCCATTGTGGTGAAGAGATTTCAAAGAGGAAAGGTTTGTCTAGAGAATGCAGTATTTGTCGCAAGGTAAAACACTTGATAGGAAAGGGAAGATCAATGTCTGTTGTATGTCTAAACGAACTTAGGCAGACTCTATTTATTCTTATTATGTTAGTATGTCTGTTGTGATTTTTGTTATTTTAATTCAATATCCCCCCTTTGTTTCACTGTTTCAATTCAAAGGATATCAATATCAAATCAATCTCCCTTTCTTTCTTTCCCTACTGATTTTATTTTACAAATCTTGTTTTTTGTTTCTTTCTTTTCTTTCCCTTTTGAAAATGATCCTTGTTGTGATTATGAAAAGCACATCTTGTCTTAGATAGGTATGTGTATGTGCATTGCTTGTTGATTCTTTGAAATTGTCAGTGGTGTTTTAATACAAAAAAAGTTTAATTGTTTATTTTTGAATTATTTTGCTATTTGTTTGCTCCGAAAATATGAAATGCTTCCAAATCTATTAAGATTATTTATGTTTCTGTTGTAGGAGAGTTATGAATAAAAATAATCATAGGATATTATTGACAGATTACTTAACGTTGATCACCAAGTCCAATATTATTATTTTTGTATGTTTTGAATGATTTCACAGTTATGGTATTATTTCCAGTTGTAATAATATCCCAACTAAAATAGTTTCTTAACCTAATTCTAATCTATGCTCACTATGGATTAACGGAGAGAGAAAAAGTGTAATTTTCTTGTATTTTTACTTATCAAGCTAGAAGTTTCACAGCTCTTGCTAAAAACTAATAATAATGAAGAGAAGCAAGAACAATAAAAAATTACAAATAGAGATAATGAAGTAACCTTATCACTTTCTTTAAATAAAATTCTATCCTGAATCGATACTCTCTTCTTATTTTTATTTAAGAACCTGCTAAAGTTGTCAGCGAGATACTCTTCCTTGCCCATTTTTCTTCCTCTCTCAGGTTATATTGTATGTGTTCTTCCCTCCCCTCCCAAAAAACTATCTTTTTCTTTCCCTCCACCCTCTACCAATACTCATCTTTTACAATTATTTTATTTCTTATTATTTTTTTGTTTATTCAACCCTTTTTTACTCTCCCTTGCTAGCAAATTCGTTTCTGAAAAATACACTTCTAATTGTAAACCAGCCACAAATAAGTACACAAGTAATCTGTATCAGTTGTATTAAACGTATAGCATTGTTGAGGTGATCATATTTCATGTTTTATTCTTAATTCATTTGTCTCAACTATTGTTTTTATATAAAGTCCCTAGTTTCCCTCTCGGAGTCAGCATCTAACCACCCTATTTTGTAAAACAATATGTTAGAAATTTACTAAGGAACAAAAACGAAAATGATGGGCATTAAAACTCAAACAGTTGTTACTTTCTTGCAGACATAGATATAGTGATAGTTATCAGGGTCTTTATAGTCAAAGTCACTTGACTATGTGTTCACAGTTGGTTTGTAAATCTTATAAACCTTCTTTACATTCCATCCAAACTCAGGCTGGAAGAAAATAACAAAACAATATCAAAGTCAAGTCATATATTACCTTAAAAAAATTAATTTTACATTTTCAAGCAGCAACGAGCGACGCTTTTCTTCTCCATATGAAATCACAATATAGACACCATCTGGAGTTAAAACCCTACTGACCTCAGAGAGCATCTTGAAAGAATTCTACCTCGAATATTCACCACACTAAGATTTCACAAAGAATCAACATAACTAAATGATAATTCAGTTTAAATGACTTACCAGAACAGAATCAAGAGTGCCTTTATCAAGGACACAATCAAAAGAGTTATCAGCAAAGATATTCTTCATGAATCTAACATCGCAATGTCTGACTGTTGAAAAATAATTGTTAGGGAACGAAAATATTCAAAACTTGAAATGAACTATTATTACAATTAAACGATGGATCAAAGCCTTCAGAGTAGCGCTAGACTAATTCTTTAATGAGATTATTGGAGAAATCAATATTTGTAATGTTCTTGTAACCCTCGAAATACATTTCCTCGCTGAGAACTTTATGAAAATCAATCCAAAGAATATTAGTTAATTCAGATAAATTTTAAATTCAAAAAGATGTCTACGAGAGGAGCCACACCCAATGTTGAAGATGCGCGTTGATTTATTAATGTATTAAGTGATAATATCCTTAACTCCATCGTAGTTCTGATACCAATCGAATGGCTTTGTATTGCTAAAACAAGAAAAGTGCAGGTGGCAATTAGATTCCAGAAATGAACAACGCTAATGTACGTTTGATAGCGCTTCTCCCAATATTCGATCTTGCCATAGTGAGAGCTGTTATGTGGTGCATCTTCTTTTTTGTTGACTGGTAGGCTCATTTCTGAAAAGATATGCTACTGTTATTTTTCTTTGTTTTGGGTAAAATTTAAAGGGAAAGTGAAACTAATAAAAGTTTTGTTTGATTGCTTTTTGTCTTTCACACTTTTCGAAATCAAGCAAATTAAGATAAAAGAAGAGAGAGAGAGAGAGAGTAATAAGAAAAGAAAATAACTGATGATTGAGAAGAGACACAATAACTAAAATCAACCCATATGAAGTTCTAATCTAAGCAGAATAAATCGTAAGTAGTTTTAATCAAATAAATAGGTAAATACATAATACAAACTGAAACACTAAAAGTTTGATTATTAGTATTTAAGCAGATAAAACTAAAGGTCATTTCCATTAAAAAATATGCTAATTATTCTGAAATTCCAAAAGGGAGAATATTCCTTCATTTATGTTGATTTCAACTTTTGAAAGCCACTCATCTCATTCATTGTCATAAATAGAAGAAATAAAACAACTAAGTTACGAGAATATTGAGCGATAGAAGTTTTGTGTATCGTTTTGAGAATTAGAAAAAACGGAGAAAGACAAAGCGAGCGAGAAAAGTTAGCTTAGAAAAAGTAGGAAAACAATTATTCCGTTCATCATAAATCCATCATTAACTGAAACGGTACACAAAAGTCTGTTATCAGCGTGCTATGGAGAGAGAAAACGAGGGCTTGCTTCATTAACAGCCTCCATAATTCCCGCCAAGAACTAGCAGCATTGGAGGAGAAGAAGAAAAGTTATCTGAGAGATCGTTTTTGTATTCCGATCGCTAATCGATATCATTTCTGTCTGAATCGAAAGGAGGCATACTTTAAAACCCTGATGGTACTCTTCAAGTGAGTAAAAAACAAAATTATCGCGCCCTTTTATCTGTCTCTGAATTATTTTGTTATGTTTTCTTGAAGTGAAACCTGTATCTGCTCGTGATTTGAAGAAAGTCCAAGAAAAAGAAGGATATGGCAGTGAGGATCAATCTAATGACAGTTCAGTACTGAGTTTCTAATCTATCCCCGCTAACTAAGTTCTCTTGCCATTATATTCATCTCCAACTCATCCGTTCTTCATTCCATTTGCAGCGCTTCCTTCATTTGTGGATTCTTCTATCGATCTCTTCGTCAAACATAATTTATGTTTCCTTCTTTTCCTATTAGTTTAAATGCTAATCGAGGTCATTTTCCAATATCTCGCCTTCCATTTCAGATAAAACACCCTTAACGATGTAAGAATTAATATTTCAAAGCTAGCAAACTCTCTACAACATTCTAATTTGATTTCAAATAGCTATCTAAGGTTTATGATAAAGTCGACCCTTCACTCCTCAATCGAACGTTCATATTTCTCTACGTCAGTAAATAATATCCATTTCTTCCTTTAGCTCAAGTTATTCATTGATTTTCAACATATTACCAACATGCTAAATCTCTCTCTTTCCTAGCAATCATTCATCTTTTATACATAATCCCTATTTTTGTTATTATCCTTTGATTCTTTGAACTAAAAACTATTTTATTAACTGTTGCTACAGCGAATATCGTGTATCTGTGTGCTTACTACATGCTAGGCATCATCGCAAGCGTCAAAAAATCATATCACTTCTTCAATTATTTCTCTGTAGCCGCCATTGTTGGGCTATCACTGGAGATTATCCTCAGCTATGTCGATGAGTAAGCTTAAAATTCATTGAATTCTTCAAATTTCAACAATTATTGTTCCATTTTTTCATTTGGAAGGTTTAATGTGATGATTTTCTTTCTAAGAGTGATTGGATACGTATATTCGAAATTCCTCTCTTACCTTCTGCTCTAGCTACTTCTGTTACCACATTGAACATACACACTACCATTGCTAACAGATTTATGTTGGGAAAAGTGAAATAGCTAATGATTATGTATTCTCTTTCAGATAAATACTAAGAATCTTTAATTTTTTTTACTTCTTAGCAGAATGCAAGAAAAAGCTTAATAACTCAAAAGGATAATCCTCTTAAGTTACTATTTTGAGGCAATGCTTACAGAAATGCATTTTGCATATCAATTTTCATTCTTTTTTTTTTAAACAACCAAAGATATTTTGCTCTCCTTAATTTAAAACTAGTCTTTTTATTATTTGAAGAAAAAAAACAAACAAACAACTTCTGACTTGGATGATCAATAAACGTCAAGGAGATTACCACATCATTTTTTAATTGAATTGAGACTTAAAGTTAAATCCATTTTTTTCAGACTATTAACATCAAACTAACAAAAATAATCTAATAAATTATTTATCAAAAATGCTAGAAAAAATAATAATTATTTAGTAAGCGTGGTCACAAATTGGTAACTGATTTAAAATATGCACAACAATTCTGTTTATGAGCCTAAAAAAGTAGATGAAATAGAATTTTAATCAGATAAAATATTTTGGTTGTCTCTATTAACAAATGAATAGCTATTATTGGTTTTTTCAGCTATTACAATTTAATTAATTCAATAAGCACAAGGCTCATAATAAGTAATGAAAATTGACTCTTGTCTTTTGTATATTTTTAATTTTTGTTACAATCTGATAAGGAAATTAAAAATCTTCATTTTTCCATGCCTTGATGATAAACAGTGAGGATAATAGCCTATGGATGATCAGCAAATAAAAGATTGCCTGGGGAGAATATGGTGTTCTAATCAGAAACAAGCCAGAAATTATTCAAAGGAAAAAAAAGTTAGATTAGGGAGAACAAAACAAAAATCACAGATGAAAAGCAAAACTTAATCTTGAAAACATATCAATAAATCAATCTTCAAACAAAACATATCTATTTAACTCAAAAACACTCAAATAACAACAATTTCCCCGTAATTTCATTAAAAATGCAGTTCAACGATTGCTAAGTTCCTTCAGCTTCCTCTGTCCTTTAGCTTCCTTATATTCAATTGATATCTTTGCTACTTGCAGAATAATAATAGCTCCAATAATCACTTTAAAACGAACAATTTTTGCTGTAACAATAGATTCTACATGAATCGTTTCACAAATAATAATAGCCTTCTTCTTAGATTCCTAATTTCTCAATTAATAACGATATTTCTTTAGTGAATTCCCTTAACTTTGCAGATTAGTTTAGCTTTAATTATTAATCATCTCCAATCATTAATTTCAATAGTCTTCGAAATTCATCTGAACTCTAATAACAAACTTCTTATCCCTTTCAATATTCTCCTTCATGCATTATTTCTGAACCTCTCTAAACCATTCATTCAGCATAATATGCTCATTCTGTTCCAGCTTTATCCTCTATGGATTCCTTCAATTCTTCATCTCCAATTTCCCATGCGATGAGCCTTCCAAAAACCAAAAAAATCCATAAGATTTCAATTAAAAATGAAAGACCAATCTACTCAGAAGTTAAACCTTCCTTGAATTCATCGAGTTCTTGGAGTTCATAAGAAACTAAGAAAGATAACTAAGTAAAACTTTCTTCATAAAAGCTAAAAAAATCAAAATCCTCGAAATCTCAAAACAGTAACAAATTAAGCCGACTAGAAGAAACAAAGGCTGAGAGATGGAATTTCATGAAGAAATTCTATGACAAATAAGTTCTTGTGAAGAGAGTTTTCATCGATCTTGATGAGTTCATCCCTTCCAATGAGTCATTCGCACTTATTAAAAGAGAAGAAATAGACACTTCTATCCCAACCAACTGAGAGATAATCAAATAAATAAAAAACCTCCTTCCCATTTTCAATGTTTCACTTTGTAAATACTTATCTTCTAATGTGTTGTAGTTTTCCTATTATGATTTCCATACTTTTCCATCTTAATATTCCATTTTTATTATTCTTTTATAGCTTTCTCCCTGTAATTTTCTTTTATTGTCCATTTTGAATATTTCCCTTCTCAATCAAGTCTCACAAACAAATTCCTCTTTTCCTTAATCTGTGGATAGCGGGAGATGAGCTCTTAATAAAACTCTTTCTCAAATTCCACCTGAGGTTAAAACACTATTTACATTATCGGTGAATGTCTGTAGTGAGATACCCGAAACCTAATGAGATAAGGCAATTAGCAAAAAATAATCAAAGGACTTGCATAATTATTTTGAAATTCATAAGTACTTTTTTTGCTGTTCAACAATGCCTAGAAGAAGTTTTGCTTTCATATTCTTAATTCTAACAGCGTGCCTGATCTAAATAGTTGAATCAGCCTATGAAGCTCTTGACACACTTTATTGTCCAAGTGGTTACTACTTTAACACCCTAATGCTTCGATGTGATTAATGTAAGTCTAAATTTCATTTTATTTTGTTTTTTTACTTAAATTTGCTTCAAATTTTGTTGTTATTATTACCCTAAAAAAGGTTAAGATGGATGCATATGTACATCGAGCACAACTTGCACATCCTGCTTGTCTGGAAGAATCTATGTCTACAATGGATCAGCATATTATTGCTATCCACTCAACTCCTCCGATTATATCCTATCTGATTGCGAAAGCTATTATATTTCACCCACAAATAATAATATAATATGCACTTAATGCCGGAATGGATCGCTTTTCGAGGGAATCTGCAGAAGTTTACCAGCTCTCGTTGGATGTCTTGTGGAAAAAAATGATTTTACATGTCTTACTCTCAAAGCTGGTAGGGTTTTGGTTTATTTGTTGATGACTAACAATTTAAGTTGTTCTTTTTTTTCCAAAGGATACTATTTAGACAGTTCTACAATTACTGCATGTGACGACTATAACGCAGATTAATGTATTTATACTACTGCGTGCAGCAGCACTAATCATAATTTATGTCCATCATGTAATTCCGGATATTACGTTTATACAACTGATTCAACCTGCGAAACAGATTGCAGTAGAACTGGCTGCTCGATATGTCCAAACGGCTGCCTTGTCTGCAATAGTAGCACTTTAGCATGCATGAGTTGCAGCATTGGCTACTTTTTGGATGTAAAAATCAAAAGAAAGAAAAGAAAGTACTTTGAATGTATTTATTAAATCAATGACCTTCATTTTCGCAACAGGATTCGAGTAACTGCGTTTCCTGCGAGAGAGAGTATGGGAACAAATGCAATTAATGCACAAAAACAGCTTGCACGGAATGCAAGAACCTTTATTATCTTGCTTCGAAGACGGGCACCCCACGCTGTTTCGCTTGTCCAAATCCAAAAGT
>Ga0302271_10004943_pt1 | contig 10383 bp, 5 predicted proteins | sample III_Bog_N1_1_FD_198767 | JGI IMG/M metagenome (GOLD analysis project Ga0302271, IMG submission 198767) | Peat permafrost microbial communities from Stordalen Mire near Abisko, Sweden - III_Bog_N1_1 | ecosystem: Environmental > Terrestrial > Soil > Wetlands > Peat | place: Sweden: Abisko... | reverse complement strand
ATCACAAAAACAACAAAATAGATAATTAATCTCTCTACCTCAAAAAAGATTTTTTTTCTATGTCATACTCTTGGGCAACTACTGCTGCTCCTACTCACCTGAATCTAATAGAAGTTTCAAAAATATTTTGAGTCTTATTTAATGAAATCATTTGGTGTTGCTTTGTTTTCTCTTTTTATCTGTATTGAAAACAAGCACATGTTCTAAGCAAATGTATCAAAAATAATTTTCCCAAAAAGAAATTAAAAACAAATATTCCAATATTCTTCCTTTTACTAAAATCTTTCTTTGCTTGATTCCTTTCGGAATGATCATTTCGAGTCGCATTAGATTTCTTAAAATAACAAGCCTTTTTTCACATTTTTTTTCTATTGAGCTATCTAATTTTTTGAAAAAATCATAACCTGTGTTATTCCATTTTAGTAGATTCTTTGAAAAAGATAACCACATAACATGAGAAAATGCTTTTTTTTTATCTAATATCAATAATAAATAATCCTCCACTTTAAAAAGATTTTTCTTCAGATTTATTGTAGAATTGCTTAAGAATTTAAGCATCCATGAAAAAATTATGAAATATTAGTCACTATGCAGAAGTAATTTAATTGTTAATATTCTCAGCAAATTCAATTAAATAGTCATTAAAAAACTGCATTTGTTCAATTTAAATGCAGTTCTATTATCTAGACAGATTTCTTAATTTCCAAACATAGCAGTAAGAATCACAAAAAATACATGATCCTTCATCATTTTCAAAAACTTTAACTGGAAAGTGAATCTGCTGATAATCCTTCTGAAAATAATACAAAAAATATCTATTCTAAATTAAGATAGAACTTGAAAACTTAATTTGATTTACTTTTTCATTTTCTTTTTTTTTTTGAATTAAACAAATAAAAACCTTCTTTGAAAGCCAGTGATAAATCAAATGACAAATTGAAGTAGTAGTTACTTTCAAAATTATTATCTCTCAAATTTATAAAAGTGAGTGCTAACTAATACTTAATTATTAAGAATTATTAAATAATCTAGAGTATTCAAAGTGAAAAAAATTGTATGAAAGTAATTAAAAGTTATAGGTATAAGCCATTTGGGAGATAGATAATAATGTTAAGTAAAGGGATCCAAGATAGATAAAGAGATCATTTCATTAACAAAAAAATAAGAAAGTGTTTAACATACACAAAAAACAGATTTTTAAGATCTATTAGAAAAAATAAACAAAACACGCACTCTTGGAGGCCTTATGAAAAAGGTAATAGCTCGATTCTCCGAACTATCTAAAGGGAGAAAGCTAACTAATGACAGTAATACATAATCTACTGAGGCTAATTCTACAACAACTCCATTTCATCCTTAACAAATATCCCCATTCAATTAAGCTAATTAGATACCTTCGCATAGACTCATCTCCTAGCAAATCCACTCAGAGTAGTTGATTTCAGAAAATCTCGACGGAAAATATGAAGATACTGAAGGAGGTAATCACTTCCTTACCAGGAGAACGCTTCCACATATAGCCATTTCTGGTGCTAATAATCTTAATCTAGAAGAAGAGACAGCATCGTTTCTTTAAAGGGGAGCTCTCGATTCAGCAAATCTTCTGAGAGCATGTTAAACTAAAGAAGGCATAGAAAACCTCTCAGCTAAAGATAAAGCCTTGTATTAGCTATACACGAAGCAAGACATAAATCTGTGTAACTCAGCTGAAGCGAATGTAAAATAAAACAAAGAATTGTTGTTAGTTTTTTAAAATGAATTTGACAAGATCAAGCTGAGCTGTTTAATGAATTTCAACAATAACAGATGGTGATTTATATCTTGAGAAAGCAAGTCAAAAACAGTCTTGAAACATAATATCTTAGGCAAGTCATTGAGAATATCAGTGTGTTCAAAGAGAGGCCTGAGCTTATTTCAGATTCTCTTGCATCGAGCAGTTTATTCAAGCAACTTAAACATGAATTCTACCCTCGGAGAACAATTCTTTTTAACTATGGTAAAAAATACATAGCTAAAAATGAACCATGTGATTCTTCTTAATGCGAGTTAACATTATTTTGATTTATTTCACAGGTGATTTCGGAAATAAATATTACATTGTACTCAAAGGTAAAAAAATAAATTGAAGTGCACGGAATACATAATTTATTATGAATAATTGACAATTTTTGAATGATAAAAATCAATTAGTGTGGGACATCCACTTACTCTACTTAATTTTTATGAAAAAATAATAGCTTAATTTAGCTTTGAAAACAAATCAAAATATGGATCACTCGTTTTTTATTTGTATTTGCTTTATTTTGTAAGGTTCAATCTACTGCTTAATCCCTGACACTCATCTTTCTGAAGAAAAAAAGAATCAAATGCGTAGATCATCTCTTGCTTTCCAGCCATTTTCGTCTACTCCTTCAGATTCCCCAACAGCCGTAATACCTGAGACGGGCGAAGATACATTCTTCAAGGCAGTCAGGACTGTTGCAGCTAAAAAGAAAACAGTTGAGACATTAGAAAAAATGGGCATGTCCAAAGAGTTTCTTGACCAGCTAAAATCTGAATAATTCGAGACAGATGAAGAATTCCTACTCAAGAAGTTTCCACATTTCTTCGTTGTCCGCTAGTATGGACCTGGAGAAAGCTTTGGAGAGATTGCTCTTCTCACAAATAAAGGCAGGTAATAATTAAACTTATTGAAAAGTGAAAAAAAGATCATCCCCAAATCCAATCCCTAAAAAGTTCTCTTATTTCTCTTACAAACTACTATGCTTTGAAATACAAGATCCGCAACGATAGTGTGCAAAGAAGACACACATTTCATGTGCCTAAGCAAAGAAGGGTTTGATAAAGTATTCAGTGCTTACAAAACGAAAATATTCGAAGATCAAATTCAATTTCTTGGTAACTACTCTTTCTTCAGGGATCTTAGTAAATTCACCCTTCTCGAGCTGCTTTATCACTTACGCACAGAGACATTCACATCGCAATCAACGATATATTCTGAAAAAGACTCTTCTGAGTTTATATATTTAATCAAGAGTGGAGAAATCGAACTTTCTAAGAAGTACATGTTCCGTGAATCTCGTCCTGCTGAATCTATGATCATTACAGAATCTCAGAAACAAAACCAATATAAACTCACAAAAGAAAACAAAAATCTCATCGTTCAAAAGGTCTTCGAAGAAGATGAAGGGTTTATTGACTCAAGATCTTCGCTTTAACGTGGTGCAGCGATTTAAAAAAGAGCTGTGATTGCCAAACTTGGACCGAATTCATATTTTGGAGATCATGAAGTAGTTTAGAATATCAAGAACCGTGAAGCACTTGCAAGATGCACTTCGCTTACATGCGAACTCATATTAATCAGCAAGCAAGTATTACGATTGAAGAGATAATTTAAACAAAAAATAAAATTATTTTGTTAGAAGTCGTTTGTTATTTGATGATTGCTTTTTCTTGTTATCTTAGAAACTCAAGACACTACTGTCGCCAAGAGATTACTAGAGGCTTATCGAAGAAAGTAAGTCAAAATTTTAGCTGCAAGAAGAACGAATTCAGAATGCTATTGATTTAAAAGAAAATCTCATGAAATAGATTTTCAGTGATGCATAAACACCCAAAAAATTTAGCAATACGGGATTCTCTCCAAAGCTTCTTCACAATGAGGTTCCTCTTCATATTTAGTTTCTCAAAAACAGTAACGCCAATACTCCCACAAGTAGCAACATTAACAATAGCACCATCTCAATTCACAATAATAGTAATTCAAATCGAAGTTAACCTCATCGAATCTTGAGTAATTTTTCATAATTTTGCCATCATTCTAACTTCTAAAATCAAAGCAATAATAACAACACCCCAAACAATGGTGACAGCCCAATGAATCAAGCAATTAGTCCACAAGCTAGTGGTCATGAGGGTCAAAATAGTTCTGCATAGTAACTCGAAGGTTTTTCTGAATAAATTGAGAAAACCTAAAATTTTATTCCTAAAAAAACAGCCATCTCAAAATTCTCCCTAAATTAATCTAAATCACATAAAGTGCTTCCAGCACCTCCTTCTGATCTGAATTAAATCCAATATTTGTTTCCTCCCAATAAAAAAGAAGCGAGGGTTCTTTCTCGTCCTCGTTTACATCTTCACCGTTCATTTGAGCATACCACTTCATCTACATCTATTCTACAAACGGAACCTCGAATAAACTAAGAATCTCTCCCACAAGAATCTATTTCTCCACATGCTATCCTTGAACGAGTTTTAGCTCAATCTAAGTATGGGTCTTCACCCTTTTTCAATGCAGCATCTCAGTAGGAAAATATACAATCTGTGTAGAAAAAACTATTAGAAATAACTTTTTTGTTTTTTTTTAATCTTCAGGAAATAGCTATCGACGATACAAAAGACCTTTCCTATGAACATATTCTCAATAACTACTAGGAGATAAATAGAAAGCGATTCGAAAATACCTTTTAAATCATCTGGTGAGTAGGTTTGTCTCTCGAAAATATCCAAAGATTCTCAGAATCCAATTTTAGAAACAACAACTCAAGAAGAGCAGAGATAAACATCAAAGAGTCTCATGATGGACTCCCTATCTAAAAAGCAAGAGCTCAGCACTTCGAGCTTAAGTAAGCTCATGACTCCTTTGAAATTCAATACTCCAAATAATCCTCTTAGTTTTACCAACAAACTCAGAGAAATCAAATGTTTTACTGGAAAAAATGATTCTCCAAGGATCGTTTAAAATCAATAATCGCAATAAGAGAACCACTTAAGTGATTAGTAATATGCCTTACACTCTGGGTATTACAGTCTTTCGAATCGGAAGAAAAAATAGAACATTTTAGATTTCTCGATTACCAGTAACAAACAAAAATGATCAAATTCAACAAAAACCTTAGAAGTGCTATCTTTTTTAAAAAAACCTCTTTTATTTTTATTTATTCGTCTTTTCTCACCTAAAAGTGAGCTTAGTTAAGTATTTTTTGTTACACTCATTTTGTTTCTTTATCTTTTGTAAATAATTCCATTTTCATTGTAAGAATATAGATAAGTGAATAGTTTAAAGAGTTTATTTTGAAATAAAAATCGCCTTTTAAAAGTCTTCTTTTTCTTAAGAAATTTAACAGTATTATTTATTCTCTCCAGTGTGCCTTCATTAAATGCCACTCTCTGATCTCTCCGATACCATCTATGGGAAGAAAAATATAAATCATTTACTTCCTCAACAACTAGAACTTGTTCTAATGATTTGGTCATTTCATATTTCTCTGAAATTATTTAGATTTGAAAACTCATACCTGAGTGCCTGAGAATGGTCTTTGATTGATTGCTAGATGAGCATTAGGTGTAAGACTCCTTTCTGAGCTACCATCTCTGACAGAATCTATATCCTAGATTTTAGTGATATTATTATTCTTATTTAATATTGGGACAACCTCTCCATTGGACATGACTTAAGTAGTTAAATCAGGATACACTTTAGATGTCATTTAAAGCTGTTTTGACTAAGTTGTACTGTTTTTTAAAATTACAATTTTTATTAAAAATCAATAAATTAATAGCTCAAAATAACATTTAAAAAAAAATTAATACTCTTTTCTCGGCCCAGTGATAATAGCCTATTGAAGAGTATACCCTGCTCTAGTCTATGGCATATAAGTCTCTATGGGCATTATTTTTTTCTGAAAATCTCTTTCATAGATATAATATTAATACGCTTTTACTATTCTAAATATAGTAAACCCAACATTGAATCCTATTAATAGAACAGATAAGTACACATATCCTTAAGACAGACCAGATCTGATACTTTCCTTGAATATATCTTACCTTGCTACGATTATTAGAAGTATCACCTAAATTATATTCGCGCAAGAGTTTATCATATCCATAAGATACTCATAATACACCCTATGTGGTCGATATCGCAGCATGTAGAGGATTAAGAATGTATGTTAGCCTAGGAGAAAGTAAGGCAGTGCAGACATCATAATGCACCTGATGACAGCACTAAGGAAAATACAAAGGAGTCTGAATGGTACAAGAAGCACAAAGTGTCTTTTTGAGTTGATCAGGACATTCATGTAGTAGAACGAAAACGGGAACATACCTACATTTGATTGATGATTTTCTTTTTCACAGAAAAACACAATCGGGATCATATATATTGGGTGCAAGGCAACAAGCCCTAAAAGAATGTAATTGATGATCTACTCCATTGAAGAGCTGTAAACGGAATGGTAGAATCTGTAGATCGCATCTTCACAAGTGCCAAAGTAGCATAAGAAAATTATTGCTAAAAATACTTAGAACCTGAAGACTATTTTGATCGATTCTTCCCACCAATGGCGAAATCGCTGAAAAATAGCAAATATACAAGCTATTATTCCAATAACTGCAGCAATAGCTAAGAGGGCATAGAATCCACTGTTGACTTCGAAGCTAGTCAAGGTTAATTGCTCGTTTTGGGGGTAGAATTGATTTGAAGATGAAGTTAATAGAATTCGATCAGGATTGTTTTATTCTTAAAGATAGCGCTTACCAGTATAGAAAGCAGTTGGAGACGAAGGGTTAATGTCGAAATGAGACGAGTAGATCTGCTCAAAATAGTCCCTCAGTGGATCGGAAGCGCTAATGAAATTGAAAAATACGAAAAATCAGAAATTATTCAGCAGTTTAAAATATTCTCAGTTTATTACGGAAATTCATTGTAAGATGCCAACTGCTATTGTCCTTATTGAACAAAGATGATGCTCTGAAGAGTGTAACTCTTTTGCAACAACATTGCTATGATGAAAGCGTAATTTGATACAATAATAGAATATTTCACTATTTTTGTAAAAACAGAAGATATTTAAGTAGCCGATACATCTTCTTCAAACGATGATTCAAAGGTAATAGACAGCTAAGATAACTCAGTTGGATTAGGTTGCATCTTCAAGGGATACTTTAAAGTAAAGATCGCAGTCGCAGTGGATGGTACCAACTAAGTAAAGGAAAATTTGTATGTTACATAGGAGTAGTTTTTTACATATTTAACTTCATCATACTACAAGTTCGTCACTTCTAGAATAAATACTTCATACATAGGGAGTAAGAAAGTGAAAGGCTGCAAGACAGTCACTGTAACTTCATTTTTTCCACTGGTTGATAGACTGAAATGTGTATTCGAAGATGTCAGCAATTATCTAGGAATAAGGGATTTGTCTTTGGATTATTATTTCGGAGTAGTTTTTTATGAATCAGCTTTTTTTGCAATATCTCCATAGGGTAATGGAAATTTTTACATGGATTAGTTATTGTTTTCTGTAGTTTCTTTAGAGTTGTTGTTCTGGATTTAGTCTAAATTCTTCCCTTGTTTCATCCAACATATTCCTGAACTTTTGCTGCATTCCAAGTTTTCTGGGATTTCTTCAAGCTGAGTAGCATTGATAAATTATACTCCAGTAATTGTTTTGGTTTCTTCGAATTGAGGCTAGATTATGGCTGCGTTGGTTTACCCTTTGTAGGAGATTTCCTGGAAAAGAGAAAAAAAGAATCAAGTAAACAACTAAATTATCAAAAAAGATTAATAGATAATTACGATCAGTAAATTTCCATAATCTGGAATAATTGTTATCTTTTCATGGTGTTTTTCCTTGAGTTTTTTAATTTAGTCAAGCTGAAATACAGAAATATCTTTTTCGCTTGATATTACGAAGATTTTCAAGAGTGTTTTCTTAGAATCACTGCTAAATATGTTGTTAAATTAATTTAATTAATGACTACTATTTTTTGATGCCTGTTTAGATTCGTATTCCTCTAAACTAGCACTCTTATCCTATTGATTATTATGCAGGAGTTCTACCTCTAACAGTAGCATAGTCTTCTGACCATTTTCATTAGTCCTTAAATAATTATTCCTACTTTCATATCCAATTACATCTTCTTTTTCAAGATTCTTATCTGCAAATATTTTTTTTAATTCAATATTGTTCTTGTCCATCCTAGAGAGGCCCAGCAATCCTTAATTCCATTCAATTGTTATTCTGATGTTGCCAATATTTTTTGCACTGCGGAAACTAGCACCTAAGTCAACAATATTTTCATTACTAAATCAAATACCCAAACAAATAAATCCATACAACAAAATGAAGTGAAGAATGACAAGAAAGACAATAAGATTAAGAGTAGATTCCACATTTTTGCTCAGCGATTTCAATAAAGTAATTTAGATGTTGTCTTTTGCGCTTTATCTATTTTCTAAAGTCTAAAAATCAGCCTCAATTAATTAACATAACATCTAACTCGAATCACTCGAGGTTATTAAACTTTTCATCTTTTCCCAAGATTAAAGTTCAATTTTTGAAGGAATAATAGAAAAGTCTAGTGATTTTTTTAAAAGAAATCAGGAAAAAGACAAACACAAGAAAATGCCCTCTTTCATCTTTAAACAATTAAACAACAGTAAAAATAATAAAGACAAATTATTTTAAAACAAATATTATTCAAAAAATAATTCCAAGCTTGAAGAATAAAAATACCTTTGTTTTCTAGGGAAAAACCTCATTAAAATTGGTTACCAATTTTTCATTTTCGATGGTGTCAAAATATGTTAATTTTGCGAAACTGCCATCTTTGGCAAAAATAGAGAACATAATTTGGAAAGAAATAAGAATAATACTGAAACTAGCAGGTTTATGGAAGAGTAATAGTATTCTTTCAAAAAAGAAAAAAAGAAAAAGGTATTGCTTCTTACTTCATAATATTATCTTAGAAATCAAATTAGTTCTCCACATCATCCAATAATAGAAAGAGAATACGCAATATTGTGGTATGTTTTACTTCAATCAAATTTGATACTTAATATATAGATTTGGAGTACATGTGTAAAGTACAAGTATAATGCTGAAGAAGGAAGGGAGGGGAGAGGGGGGGGGGATATTTTGAAAGATAATCAACTTTAATCTCTTCCTTTTCTCTTTCTTTTTTCTCATCTGCTTTGACTAGCAAGGCATGTTTAAAATTTTGTAAGACATGCAAGTCCGCACTAGATAGCAGTTGCTAGATTATTCTTGCATGGGACTTGACAAGCAAACATGTCTTTCTTGCAGTCAGATGCAGATTCTCGAAGCAATAGAGCAGACTTTACACTACTAAGTAGAGCTGGCTTGTCATCGTTGCACTGGAAAACGCATAGACTTCCGTTTCTCTGACATTTCAACAAGTTTTCCAGAGCATTTTGTGATTCATTTTTACACAAGATTTGGTCCATTTAGCAAGATTATAAACATGCTGTGTTGACTTCTTGTGCGTAAGATAAATTAATAAGAGCTGCAGAGAAGAGACAGACCAGAAGAAGTTTACCAAGTGCCATATTTTTTTGTATTATTTCGTTTAGATCTTTTTTTTCAAGATTTTTTATTTTCTTTTGTTTTATGAATATTATTGTTTCTTTATTACTTTGCTTCCTTATTATACCTATCAAATTATCTTATGTTAACAGCTCCACCCCTGTGAAAGAGAAATCTCATTGGTTTAGAACTGCAGGAAGCCTTCCTTTATCAAGAACCGATCAATTTAATTTACAAATTATCTATGGTTGGAGATCAAGAATCAAGAATCGATTGTTAATAGCTAATTTTTACAGTCTCCAAGCTAATCTTTCCTAATTTCAAAAAAATGACTAACAAATAATTAATTCACACTAGATATATCTATTAAAGAACATCCAAAAGACCATTTCTTTTACAATTAATAGTTTAAGGGTAGCGCATAATGGCAGACTATTGTGAAAAAATAAAAATATCCGACAAAAATAAGTTAAATTTAACAATACAAAGGCTGCAAATACCATGAAAATATTCAAAAAGTAAAAGAAGTAAGGTAATTTGTTAGTTAGTTAAGTATGGGGAAAGATGATCAGACGTGATTTAAATTAACTTAGTGCGTCATTCAGTTTAACTTAAATCCACACGAATAAAGGATGCTGTCAGTCTCTGATGTATGAGGCTGTAGACATTTCGGCCACAGAATTCGGTTTTTTTTATATTGAAAGTTAACTGTGGGAAGCAGTTTATTGATTCTTTTAACTTCACCAACTAATGTTTATTTAACACTGTTTTAGCGATTGCCAGCATATTCTTCTAAATTAGCTCAGGTTGAAGCTTCAACAATTGTTAGATAATAGTGGGAAACATTTATTATTATCTTCAAAAATTGCTTGGTGGCTAAGAAATGCATACAGGAGAGAAATAAGTTTTCGAGAATAGAAGCAAAGAAAAATAAATAAAAAGCTTGGCGATTTTGAAAGACCTAATTAATGGGAACAAAAACTAGCTCAATAACCTTAATTTTAATTAATTGAGGAATATTACTACTGGGCTGATTACCCTTTGAAGGAAA
>Ga0302271_10004941_pt1 | contig 10386 bp, 7 predicted proteins | sample III_Bog_N1_1_FD_198767 | JGI IMG/M metagenome (GOLD analysis project Ga0302271, IMG submission 198767) | Peat permafrost microbial communities from Stordalen Mire near Abisko, Sweden - III_Bog_N1_1 | ecosystem: Environmental > Terrestrial > Soil > Wetlands > Peat | place: Sweden: Abisko... | reverse complement strand
TAAGAAATGAATTATTGTTCTCTATGCTATCTTAATAATTAAATTTAAATAAACTAAAGAAATAGGAAATCACAACCTAAAGTAAACGATTATCATAAATCAAACAATCTATTTATGTTTAAAACCCTCCCCAACATAATTTCTACTCTTGTAATGAAACCAACTTATTAATCCTCCCCAAGATGAGGAAAATAATTAAAAAATCTAGTGGTGAAGTTCGAGCTCCTTTTATTAAAAGGCTGCAAGCACTTTTTAGAAACTAACAGCAGGAATAATTAGGTTCTACTAGATAAAAAACCTTCACTGAGTTTTCATTATCCTATCTACCTTCAACTTCACTCCATCCATCGATGCGGAAGCAACACGCAATTCAGGAAAAAGATTTTGACTATGAAATTCCCAAAGCCATAAGGACTCTCAAATCTAGTCCATAGATCTAAACCGGCGCTGGTGCTCGACTCTTCTAGTCACTGCCGTTCTCTAAATCACCCTACAATTGTCCAATTAGTCCTCTTAATCTTCACAATAATAATAATCCCCCTAATAATCTAGGAATTCCTAGCTTTCCTTGTGAGTAACTCTCTGAGCGTTCAGATGACGACAACCATTTGAGTCTGCAGCAGTAGCATCAGTAGGAAAACAGTAATTTTTTGAACATGTTTAAGGAGTTCAGACTTAAAAGGCGAATTATGGCGTTTCTTCATGAGCTGCCTTCGCGTCGATTCAAGAGATTAACAAAGTAGCATTTCAACATAATTGCTGATCCAGCATCTTATTACAAAATCTCATAGAATCTTATGTACTTGAAGAACTCCATAGGACTCAGTAAATAATCTTCTTCAGTCCCTTCTTCACATAGAGTCTATCCATTGAGTCACTAATATAGTAATGCCTTCAGCAGTAACAAAGAAAACTACAGTTTTCTAAGAAATCGTCTTTTTGAACCCTTAAGAATTCAATGTTTCATTTGCAATAACTACTTATTTAAGCTATGCAGCTGCATCTGTAAAATCGGGGTACTTGATTATGAAAGTCCTTGGAAACTATTGCTAGATATTATCTACTGTTTAAGTTCTTTATTGCTGTATTTTAGCATACCTTTGCATGTCGCGTTAAATAAAGATATTCAGAAGTTGGTTTCAAGCCCATTTTTAGTAATTAGCTGGGTTGTGCTGCTCCTTCACACGCTCCTCACACTCAATACATCCTACATAGAGAAAGGCCTGATCGTATTAGACAGAACGAAGATCCTTTAGAATTACTTCCACAAGTTTCTCATGTCTGATCTGTTCACTTTTCTTCCGCTAACAATCGTCCTTGCAAAACAGCTGCTTGTGATCAGTTCATACTAAGAATCGAGCTAAAGAAATTTCAATTATCAATCTGATTCTCCGTTACAAATTATCCTCTCCTTGCTCTTTCTGTTTAGAGTATTTTAGTTCTAAAAAGTCCTGATTACAATTGAGGAGCGATTCCATCTCTTCTTTAAGCTCAATCATATCATTCAATTATGTAAAAAAGGCTTAGAAAGATAAAGAATATGACCATTCAATTAAGAAGGCTTTTTTGATTTTTGTGAGAGATGATTATAAAATGTCATTTTTAATTTTTTTTAATGTTTTGATCAGTAAAACTGCTCTTTTACCTTCTGTTCATTACTCATGTGTTCTCTTGCGTCTGGATTTATCTTGGTAAGAAAAGAATTTCCTTTGGCAAAACAATTTTTTATGAAATTTTCTAGGGAAATTGAACTCTTTTCGTTTTCATCCTTTCTAATAACATAGGCAGGATAAACTACGAGCTCGGAGACAACTCTTGGATGAATGAACGTCACATTTAGAATTCAGATTGGAGTGTGCAATATCTGCAAGGGTTTTACTTCGTCACGGTGACAATGATTTCAGTTGGATATGGAGATATTGTTCCCTAAACAAGCAGTGAAATCATCTTGTGCATAGTAATTATGCTCATTTCCTGTGGTGTTTTCGCTTATTCCTTGAATATGATAGGTAAAAGAAATAGAAATATAATCAATTACTCAATTAATTAATAAAATTTCAGGTGAAATCCTTGGTAGTCTGTATGAGTAAGACAATATTGTGAAATAGCAAGTGCGAATTATCGGCGGATACATGGCTAAAAACAACATAAATCCTCATTTACGACAACAAATTCGAATATATTTAGAGTATTATCAGCGGTAATTCAGCGAATAATGTGAAAAAGAAGAATAGACTATCATCGGTTAACTTTCAGATACTCTCAAGAATTCACTGAATATCGAAGCTCATAAATTCATTCTCAGGGAATCGCCGATATTCTCGAAGTTTTTCAGTGAAGCTGTCATCGAGAAAATGGTCAACATTATCAAGGAATTCAGATGCACACCTGAATAAGTCAGCTGAAAATATTTTTTATTTGCTTATTTCAAAAACTAAAACATCCATTTACCCTTAAAAACAAACAATAATTAAGGTTATCTACCAGCCAAGAGTCTCCAAAGAAGAAGAAGACACGAAAATATTCTTCATTAAAACGGGTGTTGTGGAGATATTTGGAGTCAGAGCAAATCCTAAAGTTATCGGGGAGTAGAGCCAGCCCATGAAGAAGACTTCTGTCAAAATATTAAACCAAGGAGAGTCATTTGGAGAGGTGGAATTCTTTACGGGGAATCATACAGCGTATTTTGCGAGATCGCTGGAGTTCTCAAGAGTACTTTATATTAGCAGAGCAGATTTCTTGGAGCTGCTGAAATCGTATCCTTAAGATTATGAGAAGTTCTGCCATATCAAGGATAAAATGGCATTGCTCAGGGATGCTTCATGCATCAATCTTAAGTAAAGTTACAGAACCAAGAGAGAAAAACAAGGGAGAAAAAATGATTTTTTGCTATTTATTGTTCTTTAATGCTTCTGTGTATTTCTAATTGTAGATGCTACATCTGCTCAAGTGGCAATCACATGGTCGGCGAATGTAACCTCACACATTGTGTGCTCAATAGGAGCAAAGTTGTCAGATAGCAGGAAATACTCGTTCCAACTCAAGAACGAGAATGGTGCATGCGCAAAAATTTCAAGATACAGTGGTACGAAATTCTCGAAGAAGTCAGAGAACAAGCCTGGAAATTGCAAGACGACAATGATAGCTTCATTGAGAATGCGTCTTGGATGAGCTGGGATTCAGAAAAGAGTTTTTCTTCCTCAGAAAGTGACACGAAGAATAACAATGATAGAATCAACTACGAATCGGCTGAAGAGTAGACCCAGCTGCGACCAAGGCAACATTCCCAAGATACCTCAAGATCCTCTAGAGGTAGAAATTTCTTTCGATACTGTCTGTGCTTTTAGATAATATATTATTTTCTTTCTGTTTTGAGTTGAAACTAAGTTGATTTCGATTTAACTCTCTCTCTCACACTTTGAAATACTTCATAATTCTATGCAAGTTCTAATGGCTTACTAATTTACCGATAATTAATGATTTTCTTTAATTTCCAAATTTGCTTTGCAAAGATGGAAGTTTATCAGAGAATCTGAAGTATCAATCAAGGTTATTATCTACTCCTTCCAGTTTTCATAGAAATATCCTTATGCAAAGAAACAAAGGTAAAAAAGCAAAATACAGACATTAAAAAGATATGAAAGTGACTTGGAAAATGCAATTTCTTTTTTTAGATCTCCAAAATTCCTAACATTCTTATTTTAACTTTACAATAGACCCATCGACCTCACCGTATTAAGAGAATGCAAAAATGAGCGAAAACTTTGCTATGAGAGGGTTTGAGCGAGCGGAGACAGACAAAATCGGTAAGAAATCATCGTACTTAAACAATATTGAAATTAATTAAATTAGCCCAAATGGAAATGGCAATACGAATGGAAATGTTTCTGGGGATTAATTCCTGATGAACCAGAAAAAACTTATGCGAATGGTCGGGAAGCTAGAGCGAATGGCCTCCTTCGGAGGTTCGACAGTAGTCGAAAGAGGTAGAACGGGAATCGTTTAGCAAAATAATATAAAGCACCAAGATACAGTTAGATCTTAAATAACAGAAATCAGCAGTAATCATCACTCACCCAAAAATAACAACAATACTAATAATAATTCTAACTTTAACAACAACAATAGCAATAATATCGCTAATAACAGTAGCGCTCCCTTAAGTTTAAGCCCTTATTCTAACTAACATGGCGGTAGGCTTTCTACTTTTAACAATGCATACAATAGTAATTTAGCAGCAGGAGCATGTGGGACGCCCTCTTTCTAAACCAATAATGGCAACAACAATAACCACCACATTAAGCCTCCAATCTAATCGGATAATGCTTACAACCTTTAGAATCTTTGCAACACGAATGCATCCAAAGTCAGTGGAAACTAACTGAACATCATGGAGTTAATTGGCAATCATCTCTTGATAAATAATACGATGCAGAACCAAAAAGAAAAAGATGAAACAACGATCTTCGAGGTTTTGAAGTAGTTTCAATTCTACTTCATCCACAATAACTCGAAAAATGTCTTCAAGAAGTACAATATCCCTATCGTAAAGCGGCTAAAGTAGCTGCAAAAAAACAAACTCAAAAAACGGAAAAACTAAAGTCTTCTCAGATAAAACTCGCTCGCTTGTTCCTCCACTAATCTCAATTAGCAGAATAATAATACCAATAATACTAATAATAATCACCTCAGCGTTAATAACCCTCTCACTGTGCCACGTTCTCAGAAAAAATCATTCTTCAAATTGAGACATGGTGATCCATCTGAATCGGGGTCTGCAACTCCTATGCATAATGATTTTGGTTAGGGATTTTCAGAAACCATCGGCAACCATTCTAAAAGGAATAGAAACTCCAATAATAGTCATGAAAAGAATCCTAAGCAAAGAAACTCCAAGGAAGATAAAAATAAGAATCCAAACGAAAACAACAACAACAACAACTTATTACCCATCAGACAATCATACTAAATGTTTGTTTAATCACCCGCATATTCTAATTCTGAATAAGTTAGTTTGTTTAAGAATGCAGCTCACTAAAGTAGGATGGCTACAAATCACATGGACAGCGATATATCCTTGATTCACCATGATACAGGTTAAAACAAGAATTTCAACTTGAACACTTAAGAAGAAGAAAGCTAATAAGTCTCCAATATCTTTAAAAACGGTGCAGCTGCCATCAACATAAGCGATTTGACCCATAACAACAGCAATCACAGCATGGTTTTATTCAATAAAAATCAGAAACTCAACGAAAGTAACATCCAGATTATTGATCCCTTAGCTGGATAAATCAGCAAATTAAAAGAAAGAAAAAGATTAGCCAAAATGTCTATTGATTAACAGCTATCATAGATCCCAATATGTAGCAATAGCAATATCCATAGTAATATCCACAGCAATGCTACTCCTCTCGAGGAAATCATTTCTTCCTCCTAATCAAATTCCTCTAATAACACGTAATTCTTAGGAACCATGATGCCATAGATTCCGAGTTAATCTTTGACGCTGAACCCTCCTTAGAATACACCAGCAGAGACGAAGAGAAGAAGTATTGAAGAAGGTGCAGTGCCAAATTAGACTAAATAAAATAATTTCATAATTCCATAGAAATAGTAAATTCTTCAATCTTCGATGTAAGGTGGTGGTAATATCCGAAGTAGTCTAAAGAAAACAGCTCGTTTCTCTGTTTTTGAGTAAATCGAGGAGAATGTCGACACTAAAGGCAGTCGAAAAATCAAAAAAGGCATGTCGATGAAGTAAATTCCAGCTTCAAATGAGCCGTAGCAAGGATTGATTCCTTCGTAGACTTCATTGGTTTATCAGAATAAAGGATCCAAAAGCAGATAGCAAATTGAGAATTTAGCCGTACCTTAAGTGGTAGGAGGTAGTTCGAAGAGTAAAACATATAAAAATTTACAAGATCTCGGTGGTTAAGTAAATCAAATAAAAAAGAGACTCAGTGAATGGCAGGGACTCGATAACTCCGAGTTGCATTAGCAATAATAGTTTTTGAAATCACAAATATAACAAAAGTTATTAGGAAATTCATAGTAACAACATCAGCAGCAGGTGATTATTCCTGAGAATCCGGAGAAGAGAAAGTAATTACTTATGAGGAGATATTCTCGGGCATACAACATGGCTTTATGCAGTAATCAAAAGAGAGCTTCATCGAAGGTATTGAATCTAATTCCTTCGAGTTTGCAGATCTAGCGATCTTCTTCTTCATCTTCTTCGGGATCTTCATCTTCTTCTAACTCTGTGTCATCCATAATACAGTTGTAACAAAGCTAGAAGTTGCAGTAAAATGCACCTTAATAGTCATAGAAATCTGCTGAAAAGCTGAAATAGTAAACGTAACAAAGGAATTAACCAATTGCATAAAAAACGAAAAAATAAAAGAGAATGAACAGATCTTTGAGTAAAATAAATGAGCAAGTGTAGGAAAATCGCTTTAAAGGAAAGGATTACAACTAGCAATAGCTAGAATAAGCAGATTTATCTAATCTTTCACCTAATAAAGCGGAAGAGAAAAACAGCTAAGTTGGTGAATTCAGCTTGAAGCAGCTTGCATTTGATTTCAACATGAACTGAACAGAGAAGGAAGGAGATTAATATAGAGAAAATAGTATTGACGTATCCTTTTGTTTGTTTTTTTTTTCATTGGAAATAAGTTATTTTTTAATATTTAATGTTCTAATTGTTTTGCTCGTTTTTTTCAAATAAAAAAATCATTTTGCGAATCATCAATTTATTGATTTGTATTTAATACAAGAAATCGCAAAATCGTGAGTAATTGATTTTTGTTTGTTTTGGAGCTGATTTCAATTTATAATAACAAACACTCAACCTTAAATTCAGTCTTATAAGGTTACTTAATTTATGCATACAAAAAGAGGAATATCTCCAGAATCGCGTCAAGGTTAATATGTGGAAGTAATTGAAGATACTGCATTTCTCCAAGTCAAGTGATTTTGAGCTGTGAAAAGATATTAAACCAATCATCATCCCCGCCCTCACATTTATTGCTAAAAACATAGAGAAATCAGAATTAAAAGGGAATTGATTCTTCTTTTGGGTGAAGAAAAAAAACAAAAGATTTAAAGGAGGAGAAGAAGAAACAAAAGCAGAATCAGCTTCATAGCATTTTAGCATAATATAATATTTTTGACTATCAAGCTAACAATGGAACATAAAGATATCATCAACGTGTGCATAACTGGTGCAGCTGGGAATATCGCCTACGCGCTCTACTCAATTTTATGCACTGGTTAGATTTTCGGATAAAATCAGAAGATCAATTTGAAGCTGCTGGATATTGAAGTCTAGTCGAAAGCGCTCAAGGGTGTAGCTCTTGAGATTGAAGATTGCACTTACGGTCTAGTCAACTCTATTGAATACGGCACAGATCCAGAAACTCTTTTTAAAGATATGGATGTTGGGATATTCCTTGGAGGGCATTCCAGAAGACCTGGGATGGAGAGGATCGATTTGCTGTAATACAATAATAGAATCTTTCAGCTTCAAGGCAGGACTCTGAATAAAGTAGCCAAATCTACCACGAAGATACTCGTTATTGCAAACCCTGTAAGATTGGATTCAATTTCATCTCATTTTTTCACAGTTTTTTGCTCAAACAACTAAAGGTAAATACTAACACATTGACGCTGATTTAACACTGTCCTAAGATCCCCAAGGGCAACATTACTTGTCTCACAAGATTAGATCATAACAGAGCGATTGCTTAATTAGCAATTCAAGCAAAAGTACCTGTATCTTCAGTCAAGAATGTCATTTTATGGGGTAACAGACAATGATTTTCATTGTTTTCAATCTTTAAAGTTTCTTCAATTTCTTGTTTTTTTAGGTAATCATAGTCTGACATAATATCCTGATCACACCCATGCGACGATAAACGGAAAGACAGCTGATATGTTTGATTAAGAGTGGATTCAAACAAAGTTCATACCGAAGGTTTAAAAACGAGGTGGAGAGGTTCTTGGATTAAGGCAAAATCCGTCTGTGATGAGTGCAGCTATTGCTATCCGTGACCATATGGTTTCTTGGATGAATGGCACACCTGAGGGAGAGTTTGTATCTATGGGCGTTTACACTGATGGCTCGTTTTATGGTGTCCCAGCGGATTTCGTATTTTCAGTGCCTGTGAAATGTAAGAATTTCGAGTATGAAGTTGTTAAAGACTTAGAGCTCAGTGAGTATGCTAAATCGAAAATTGCCATCAGTCTCAAAGAACTTGAAGAAGAAAAAGAAGAAGCTAACGGTTATGAAGACGAGGAGGATGAGGAAGAGGAGGAGTAGGAACAGTAAGAGAAGAAAGTTGCTGAGACAAATCATCGCGATCGTCATGAGTGATATTGATTGAGTTTTGATAACCTATTTTGCAATTTTTTGAAAGAATGAAAATTATAAAATGAATAAAGCAAAAAGCTATGGTTGTTTGGATTGAGATATTTGGTGTATTTCTCTGTGTGAATAGGGCTATTGTTTTCACACTACTAATGAATTATGTGCTATTATTATTTAAAATATGACAGAATTAAATATATGTAAGCCACTAGAATGTCCTGAAGAAATTAGATTGTTTCTAATGTTCTTTTAGAAGCTAATTTCAACGGTTTGCTACAAAAAAGTCTGATATACTTACATCAAAGAAACTAACAAAAGATCTTTTTTTTCTAATTTTTCGAATCAAGTCAAACAAATCAATTCTCTGAATATCTTATTCTCCCCAAACAAACAAACTAACAAAAAAACTACAATTTCTTCAGCTTCCAAGTATCCCCAAAGATGATTGCAACATTGACTTCCTTCGCTGGTGCATTCATCGGCGCATCTTTCGTTCTGAATCGCTGGCCAGCACTTATCTGGAAACCATTCTAACACAGCAGTCCTCTAATGCAGGAAGCAATAAATGAGAGAGGTCGAAAGATCCTGCATATCTCGCACAGAGGTGGGTCATTCGAGAACTTTGAGAACTCAGGAGAAGCCTTCAAGCATGCTGTACAGAAACACACACATACACACATGAATGATTAAAGATGAAGGAATCATTTACATTGATTTTTCTCTTCTTTAGCAGCCATAACTCTCATTCTCTCTCTTTATGGATATAAAATTATTAATCTTTTTGCAGGTTGAGGATAGCCAAACGGATGTTATCGAGACAGATGTCTGTCTCACAAAAGATGGATAAGTAGTGTGCTTTCATGATCACAATATGAGCAGGTTATGTGGCGTAGACAAGGATACTGAGGAAGTTGATTACTCTGAAATCGTTTATCTTAGAGAGATAAAGACGGAGTTTTCTATCGGGGATACTTATGTGACACCAGCAAGTATCAAAATCATTAAGCCATTGCTGCTTCAAGTATGAATATAAGAGGGTGCTTATTGAATACAATTTTATGATTCCCCTTTTGAAATATCTTATTAAAACAATGAAAAAAGAATAAAGAATATCACAAAATAACTCTCAAAAAACTTGCCTTTTCTGAATTAGGAGCTGTTTGAGAGATTCCCTAACACTCACATAAACTTGGAGCTTAAGACTAAGAACTCAGCGTTGATTCCTCTAGTCCACAATCTCATCAAAAAATACAAAAGACAGAACATCACAGTAAAAAACAATAAAAATGACTTTATCTCCATTAATTTAACAAATTTAAGATGTTATCTTTTACTCCCTCTAATTCTTTTATCCCTTTTCTGTCTTCTTTCCTTGCTAGCAATGGGGCAGTTTCCGTGATGATTTCTCCAAAGAACTAACACAATACGATCCTTCCTAAGTGAGATTTCTCGCCTACAAAGAATTCCTGAATTACATGACAGCGAGTGTATTTGGCGTGCTCCCGTTTCTCCCGATTCCAGGATAAATTTTCTAGATTCCATTCTACACCGACACGTACAAGGAATCGTCTTTACTCACTGCTAAGCAATCACCTCATCCTTTCTTAGCAGCTCTCAAAGTGCATATTCAATTTGGTATTGTCAAAGCCTTCACGCCTTTCCTTCCCAGCATGAATGAACACCTGAACAAAAGAGGTATTCTTGTGTTTTATTGGGTGCTCAACAGCGAGCACGATTTTTAGAAGTGCATCAAATCGAATCCCAATGGCATCATTACCGATTCGCCTACACGTCTCAAGAAATTTCTTGCGGAAAAGGGTAGAGCATTTACCAAGCCTTAATGAATTGTGTCTTTTGTGTGTCTGTTTGTATAAACCATCAACATAAGTATTATTTTTTGGCATCCTCCAAAGAAGAGAACATTATTTAAAATCAAAAGAAGAAGGCAGTTTTAAAGAAACATGTTGAAATACATTAATTCAGGGTTCTTATTTCCTATTGATTTTACTGTATTA
>Ga0302271_10004938_pt1 | contig 10391 bp, 9 predicted proteins | sample III_Bog_N1_1_FD_198767 | JGI IMG/M metagenome (GOLD analysis project Ga0302271, IMG submission 198767) | Peat permafrost microbial communities from Stordalen Mire near Abisko, Sweden - III_Bog_N1_1 | ecosystem: Environmental > Terrestrial > Soil > Wetlands > Peat | place: Sweden: Abisko... | reverse complement strand
ACCTCAACACATTAGTATCATTTGATTTTGTTCATTCTTATTTGGGGAATCTCAAAATTATATCAGAAGCACTTAATCATTAAGATATCTGTGATTCTTTAAATTTCCCTGTTTCTCTTTAGTAATTAATAGTTAATATGATCTCCTCTCTTCTTATTAGGAACGTTATTAAGCTGGGAAATAATTATTACAATAAAAATCTCTTATCTAATCAACCTTTTATGAAGGTTACTTTGAAATGATAAAGCCCGCTGAAAATTTTTTAAAAGATTTGGTATTTTTTTCTATCAAGGCTAATGAGGATTGCGATAACGAAGTATTTGTCAAACCGAGGAAATGGTTTAGAAAAATATTTTTGTATATATTCAACAATTTAAATACTGTTCTTCCATACAACAAAGTTAATGTTCACAAAACTAAATAATAGCATTCTTATTAATTGATTTGATTTCTTAATCATTGACAAATGAAAGTAGGAATATTAATTAGCTAGAACCAATACATATCAAAGAATGGCTTTTATAAAAGTTGTTCAAATAATTCTAGGAAGGAATTATTTAAATATTCCTAACCTACTTCTTAAAGATACAATTTATACCAAAATAGGTACTTCTTTTGTATCTAAAAATCCTTTAAAAGCTCATAAGAACACCTAATTGAAGGTACATTAACCTCCTGTTTATCTCTAATATTTAAAATAATTGGTAAAAAAAATTTAAAATAAAAACAAACCACATAGATTTCTCAAAAACCCAAAGAGAGTAAATGTGATATCTTATGAGAAGAAAAAATACATCCTGTTGAACTGAGAGAATGTAAGACAGATAAATCAATAATTGAAATCTATGAAAAAAATAATTTGAAAAACGTAAAGGAATCGAAATAATCAACTTGAATTAAACAATTGAAGAAAGAAAAAAAATTAATTTGAAGAAAATGCGATAAAATCGGAACAGAGAGCAATGGAATGCTGAAGGGAGTAGCTCTGGAGTGAATCAGAAGTAAATCATTTATTATTTAGGAGGGAGTTAACTAAAAAACTAATATTTTGAATTTCATTTTCTTTGAAAATTGAAGTGAATACAGGGTTTAAGGAGATACTTACTATGATCGAGGGATGCAAAGATAAGCCAGTGCTGGTCGCTTTAACGACAATCTCTCTGAATCTTCTAAGTAATCTTCATCGACAAGGAGAACCGTTGAAGATTTTGAGTTCTCTAATTCTGGATAATTAGGGCAAGGATCTTACGGGACTGTAAGATTAGCCACTGATAAACGAACCCGAGAGAGATATGCCATTAAAATGGTGAGACTATTATTTGTTTCTTTTGTTTTGTTTCTTTTAGTTTTCTTATTTCTTTTTAGAGGCTTCTACTTTGATTTATTGTTTTGTTTTTTAATTTCAATTTAGATGGCGAAGGCTTAGATTTTTAAGTTCTGCACTGTTACAAATCTAAAAAGGGAAATTCGTATTTAAAAGCGCATGGTGCATCCAAATATTTGTAAATTATTCCATTACTTTGAGGACAGATAGAATGTGTATCTAGTCTTGGAATACGCTCCAAAAGGAAATCTCTTTTCTGTCCTTCGGAAAGCTTAAAAAATGGATGAAAATATTGCTTTCAACTATTTCTTTCAAACTTGCCTTGCTATCGATCACCTCCATCGTAATGGAATCATTCACAGAGATCTTAAGGTTTAGTTAAATTCAATTTTCATTGGAATGCTAATAAATCTTATTGTGTTTAATTTTTGTTGTTTTCCAGCCTGAGAATCTGCTAGTGGATGCAAATAATAACATAAAAGTATGTGATTTTGGTTGGAGTGCGGATAATTCCTATGCTGGGTAATCTCGTACAACATTCTGTGGGACTGTCGATTATATGGCACCTGAGATGGTGAAGCACGCACCGCATGACTATAAAGTTGATATTTGGTCATTGGGTGTTCTCCTTTATGAACTTGTTCACGGGTATCCTCCATTTTAAGGGTAAACGCAGAATCAAAAAATGGATAACATCTCAAGAAATCAGCCAATTAATTTCAGACCTAATCTCGAATATGATCTTGTGGATCTCATAAAAAGCATTCTTTAACCGAACCCTTTGTATAGACTCTCTATGGATAGCATTTTCCATCATCCTTGGATGTACAGACAATATGTCAGATAAGGAATCGATATTTCCAGAGTATTAATGACCCAAGATTCAGCTAGACAAACTGCTGACACTGATGTATCCTTTGCAAAAGAATCGTATAATAGGTCAAGAAGTGCTGAATAAAATAGAAACTTTCCGAAATAATAAGAATACTAATACACAGAGAATACTAAAAAAGCAGCTAAAATGCAGTATGTTTCGTTAAACAGATTAGAAGAAGTAGATGAGGATCTCACAAACTCGAATATCAGTGTGACATACTAAAATATTAAGAGAATCAATTAAAAACGAAAAGCACAAGAGGAAGATGAGAGTTTCTTGGATAAAATACTAATCGCATTTGGATGCATTTCTAGGGAAAAGAAACATCCAATTTGATAAAGACAATCGACAGAAATATTATATTAAGGCTATTTTGTGTTTCTCTTACTTTTTTTTTATTAAAATTTAAAAATGGTTGCATATTTTCTTTGTTTTGTACTGGATAATTGAGCTTTTTTTATTTTTAAGACCTACAATATGGAAAATACACAACATTCAATTCTAAATTCAGAATATTAAATGAGCTCCATAATACCTAACTGTGAATCCTACTGCTGAGCAAAGAAGCTACAGTACAACTAATTCCTAGCATAACCTTTTTTCTGTTAGCGGGCCTCTTATCCACAAATACAAGTTTATGAGATTTAAATTTGTCTTGATTTTCTCAAGTTTCCCTGTTTTCACATTATAAGTTGGTAATCTATGTCTAGGACAAGGAATGTATCCAAAGAGCTGTGGTACTGAATATACAAAATTGAATATCTGTGGGATGAAGAACAGAAGTAAAGTTTTAGAGAAATGTCCTAGAATGCCAACAGTAGCGAATACCATTCCACTCCAGTAGCAGAATGTATCGCCAATAAAGACTTGTGATGGGAATTTATTGAAGGCATATAACGCAGTTGTTGAGAAAATATATGGCAGTAATATTGTGACACTGATTTAATGGGCATATTTTACTTATGGATCGAGAGTCAGCTCGATTAAATTATGCACCAAGATGCAGCATGCAATCACGATGCTTTAAGTAACTTCTAGCCCATTAATCCCTGCATAGATGTTAATAGAATTTGTGCAGAAAGTCACCACAGCCATCATGTAAGCGTAATACAAAATACCTTGAAAAATCAATCAAAAAGAAATTCAATGAACAAACTAAATCATATTTCAATATATTTATTGCATTGTTGAAGACTCCTACCTAGATCTATGTAATCTCCAAGATAGGGTCTAAGCATAATAGGTACAACTACATGTGTTACACCTGAATACGCGACGATCAAAGGCAACGTAGCGATGTTTGGGAGCAATATCTTGTATCTCCATGGAAGGTCAAGGACATCATCGCAGAATCCCAAAAATATTATGAAACATATTGACAGAATCCCAGCAGTATGCTCCAATGCACTTTTTTCATCGAAAACCTTCGTGTAGAGTATGCCTATCATATTGAACGCTATGAAGATTGTAGCTGGAACGATCCCAAGACTCTCAGGTACTTGTACTTCTCCATATTGTGTTCCCTTTTTGTTAATATCCTTCCCAAATAACCCTGCTTTGAGAGTGAGGAGTTTTATCTTTGGAATCATCTTATAAGTTGCAATGTACGTGATACTCGATGCTATAATGTACAATAGATAAGCAGATGATTAGCTTTTCGCATGATAATAATATGCTGTTAGAGATACAGACAGTGCTACACTAGAGTGGATCAACAAATCCTAAAAGCTCGTCATTTCCTTTCGGGAAAAAATATTTGTTTCTTGAATTAATTGTAATAATTTTTTATCTGTCTGCAGCTGACGTTGATATCAGGAAAGAAGATTTTTACTGCTTATGTTAATATTAGTGTACACGTTGAAGGGTTTATTATTTTGAGATTTTCATTGCTATTGAGAGCTAGCAATGATAAGCTTGCTCATTCAAAGCAAAGATTATTTAATGAATGTCATAAAATAAAGAAAAAATATTTTAAAAAAATGATTTATTCATTGAAATCATAATAAAAAACAAAACGGAAATGACTAATTGATTATCAATATTTTCTATGATTTTTTGAACAGAAGACGCTCAAGATGTGTAACAATGGAATTATATTGTATTTTATGGAGGAGGTACCATTGGTTGTCAGTTTATTTGCAGAAACAACAAAACCTGCAGATTTCTTGAAGATATTAGTGAAAAAAACATAATAATCCCAAAAACCAAGAATTTAATTAGATAAAGATAGTTAGTAATACAAAATACACACTCTAAATCACAAAATGTCTAAGGAGATAAGCACCATCAAGGATCCCTTAGCTTACATATTGCCACATTAGTGTAAATAATGGAATTCAATTCAGCCGATTCTCCTGTGGATGAAGATGGATCCTTGCACATCAAACAAAGATTTATTCGATAGGATGAATAATCTTAATAAAAATATTCATATTAGTAACTTAATTCATGTTAACAAAACAGCAGACAAATAAGATTTATGGAGAGATAAGCTTCTTTCCGATTTGATCCCTTACATCGCTGGATTAGCTCTCGAGATTGAATCTCTCTTTAAAGGCTAAACTCTTAGAATACTACGAAGAGGAGTCTCTGAAGAAAATCGTCTTACAAGACGATAGATATCTTCTATTCTTGCTAATATGTTCTTTTGCACACTCTAAAGCTAAGGAAATGAAGATGAAGCTAAGCTCCTTCCAGGCACTTATAATTTTGATCAGATAATCACTCAAGTTCCTGATAAAATTCGCAATGCATTAAATATCTAAAAATTAAGATGCTGGCTAAATTATTTCTGGATTATCAGAGCATATGAATAGCAATGGGAAGACATTAAAGATGGGTAGCTTAAATAAAATATTTAAACAAGAAAAACATCGAATGATAGCGATGATTAGTAGTAAAATGAAGAGCAGAAACTTAATGAATAAACAGCCATCACTTAAGCTGATAAATCTTCATCATCTTCAACTTAACCTCCTGAATTGAACAAGCTCTACAGTTTTTGGGAGTAAATTGTTGTCTTTGAGCGATTAGTCTTGTCAACAAATGAAGAAATATCCTCGATGTTTCTCTCTTGTCAAAATAATCTCAGTGAAGTTATTGTCGACAACACACGAGGAATCGAAGAATTCAGTGAGTTTGAATGCGTCCACGTTGATTTCGCTGATAAATATCTTGGAGGGGGTGTACTGCGAACAGGATGTGTTTAAGAAGAAATAATGTTTGCAGTTTCTCCTGAACTTATGGTAGCTATTCCGTTTACACATAGGATCTATGAACATGAAGCGATTCTTATTTCGGGAACACATAGATTTTGTGAATTCAAAGGATATGCTTAAACCTTCTGTTTTAATGGGTAAAATCCTCTTAAAGATAAGTATCCATCGGTAAATAGCTAATAAAAAACACACACTTTAGCGATCGATGCATTACCGTTTAAATAAAACCCTGAAACACAATATTCTGAAGGGAATCTTATCAGAGAAATCACTAAAGCGTATGTTGGATTTAGACTCTCAAATAGAATTCCAAGTAATATACCAATTGTCACTGGTAATTGGGGATGTGGCATATACAATGGTGACCCTTAACTAAAGTTCATTATTCAACTCATAGCTGCTTCATTTCTATCAAGAAAACTTTACTATGTTCCGTTCTCAAATCCAGAATTAAAAGATATCAATAAGGTGCTTGTGAAGCTCAAAAAAACACCTATTAATTAACTCTATTATCTGATGAATGAATTCTCATATTAGGCATTGAAAACACATAAGAAACTGAGCTTGTTTGAATTTTTGCTGGATAATAAAAATAAAATAAGTTTATGATATGTAGATGTTTTTCAAATATTTGTATTGTCTTTTGAACTGAAAAGTGTTTAATTTTGTAAGCCATACAAACTCTCATTGATTCTTTAATTTAAATTAATTGTAAGGATTCAATAATGTTGATATTCTTATTCTCCAAATTGTTCAGGATACACATTGTGTGTGATACGATCCGCAATAATTAGTTGTCCAAGACGATGGAGAAGATAGAGTGAGAGAGAGAGATGAATTAACTAAAGACAATTGCTTTGGGGAGAGAAGTGACGCAAGAAAGAAAATCAGAAATAATCTATGGAAGGGTAACGAAATAAGCTCAAACGTGTGTGCTTGATTTATTTTATCAAAGGAATTGTTCTTTAAATACCCGCAGGTACCCTCCCTGGATGTTTTTTAAGTAAGAAAAAGATATTTATTTTTTAATTACACAAACAAAAAAACTGCTTTTTTTCCAGTAACAAAAACAAACAAAATACACAGATTTAGAAGAAATCCAAACATGGAAATAACCAACGAAGAAATGACTCAATAAACCAATCAACTTCATATAGAAACCCCCATGTACAAGGAAGTCCCTATGACAATTCAACCAGTAAATCAAAAAAAGGAACTTCTGCTGAGTGGAGGTGCTGGAGCAATTAGCTTCCAAGCTGGATACATGTAAGGGTTAAGCTAAGTGATCCCTTTAGAAGTTCTTAGAACTTATCGTGTAGGAGGAATCTCAGCTGGGAGCTGCGTTGGAGGTTTTTTTGTTTTTTCTCTCTACGGTAATGGCTAAAAAGATATGAAATATTGGTATGAGAAATATATTCGTCGGGTAATGTGGGAGGTGAATCTGAGCACATTTGGGTTCTGGTAAACATGTACGATTCTCATGTCGATTGCAAAGGACGCATATGATGAAGCAATCGAGTTAAAAGTTCCGATTGATGAAGCTTTTCACTTGTATGTTTCAGTTCGAAATGGGCTTTTAGGGTATAAAAAGCATTTAGTAGATAAATTCAACAATCGATAGTAGTTCGCAGAAGCCATTTCTTGCTCTTGTAGTATTCCATTCTTGACTGTCTTCGGATTGTCTAATAACTACTAAGGAAAGAAAGCAATCGATGGAGGCGTCACTATGGGGATTCCATTTAGGCACAGAGATTCAGAATGTATCTTTTTGAACGTTTTACCAAAAGCTATGAGATCGTATCCATTTGTCAGGGAAAAGCCATTGCACTTGACGACTATTGATATTGCTGAGGATTATTAGTATAGCTTCCCTACTGATTTTTGGCTGTGGGATGAGTATAATGCTGATGAGTAATACATGTAAGGATATCTCGCAGCGAAAAGTCATACAGAAAAACTTAGAAAGGCATTTAAATTAGATTAATGAGGAGGTAGTAGACTATCAAATTAGTTAAAAACATAAAATGGATATCCTTATATTAAATACTAGTAACAAATCGCTCTTTTCTCTGACATTCTTCTCTTTAACAGTTCTCACTTTCCCTTTGTGGGCAGTTGGTAAATCAGAAATCCCACAGGAAATTTCATTTTCTGATGAAATTTATCAATCGATACCATAAATGACGCAATTTCAGTGATTATTATTGCTATCTAGTAGAAGTGTTTGACGTCATTTACTCGATTTATCAACTTGCATACTCTCATAATACTCTCAATAATATTCCAATTCACTCATCTCTCACTAGTAATAACACTCATTAACATGTTTATCTTTTATTTACTTCTATTTTTATAGTTATCTTAATATTTATAATTTGTTTTATGTTTTCATGAATTATTTTGTTTAATTTTGGAATTCAAATAATAATAATAATAATATCCTCCCTTAAAAGATTCAAATCGAAATGATAAAATCTTACATTTTTATTGAAAAAGACACAAATGAATGTTAGTTATGGTTAATATATTCAAAACAAAATAAAATGAGTAATCAATTGAAGAAGGACACTGCTTGAGAGGGTTGCTAAAAGATCAAAACCCATAAGAGAGAAAAAAAAGAATGAATTAAAATTAGAAATTTGGCGGAGTCTTACAATCAATCAAATTTAGAATTGAGATAATTAACTAATTCAAATAAAATCAATCAACCAACAGACAGACAAATGCGCACTTAGGGATCTTTCATTTTAAAACAAGAGGAAAATAGAAATGATCATCATCATACTAGCCCTTGATGTTAAGCCTCTAGGGTTTTGCCAGAAAGAGATCTTTTACTATTCATTTTATATCATCTATTCTCATGATGTGCCAATCTCTGAGTCCTCGCTGCTCGACAACTTTCATTTTCAAATAAAAAAAAAGATATTAAGAAACATTTCATTTTATCGTTGATTCTTACATTAACTGAAGCTTAGGTTAGCTTGTTCCCTGTGATGTCTTAGCTGGGGTTATGTTTGACATTGTATTGTTTGAACGTAACAACACCGTTTGGATCTGTTTCTTGTTTCACTTCACTCTGATATTTCTTATTATGCTATTTCTCATTAGCAATCACAGGCGGCTTAAGTCCATGTCGAATATCAAAGCACTCCTAGCATAACCCAAAAGATACTCCCGCATCGAAATTGCATTGTAAACAAGAAGTCGTAACAACATTTGTCTCCCCTGCTGATTCGCAACCCACACAAGCACTCGCTTCTTTACCGAAGAACAAGCAATGAGTGTTCACATTTGGCTAGGCGTCTTCTTCTTAATTATCTGCAGTTGTTCGCTTGTCAGTTTGTATTTCCTCTTCCATTCTTGAGTTGGCTTAGTAATTACTGTGAGGTTATGGATCATCATCTTGCAATTCATTTTGTTCTCTTTTTAGATTGGTTTCATGAATATATTGATTCTACTAATTCTGTTGTGGTTATCTATCTTCCTCATCGTAGAATATCTAATTATCTCCATCTTCATATTCTCCAAATAATTCTGATTCTTGAACACCTTAATCACCATACATTTCCTCAAATTTACTCGAATTATAGTCATCATTGTTATTGTTTCTTTGATGATTCCTAGATTAGTTTAAAAACTTAGAAGTCTCTTAGATTGTTGTATTCAAAAACTTGCTGCGATCTGCACCATCTTCGCATCCTTCAGAAATGCTATTAATCTTTTCTTTCCCTCGTAGCTCGGTTGTTTATTCATATTTATTCTTAGTTCTACCAACTTTCTATCGATTTCGTGTCCAATCATCCCAACAACTGATAACATTGGTCTCGGTGACTTTGAAACCCATTCTCGCAATTTCTTCGACGACTTTGTGAGAAGGGACACCAATGAATCTGAGCACTACAGCCATTCCTCGAACTTCTGGGGGTAATTCAAATGTCTAAAGGCTGCATTCTCCGCGACTTACGTTTTCACCACAGTACATCATTGGTTTGAATCCCTTTGTAGTTCCAGTTTAATTTAAAACTGATGAGGTATTCCCTCCGACAGTGCTCATGTAGCTTTAGTTTAAATCCCCTTTACTGACTTATTAGTATGTGACCTACGAATTATTCGAAACTCCATTATTCACGACAATATTGCTGTTGGTTTATCCGGAATTATTTTCCTGATTATTTTCATGTTTAAGGAATCTAGAACTGTGGAACGTTGCAGAATGATGGCTTGCAGAGACTCCAGGTTGTTAAGATAAATTAGAGTCCGATGATGAGGACATACTTCCATCTTAGTGATTATTTTAGTTTTGCATTTTGTTAATGGTTTTTTGTAGAATATATTCTAAATCCAGAATAGTTCTTTTGGAGTTGATTTGTGTTTGTTTACTGTGTTTAAATTATTTATAATCTAAAAGGATGAAACCACTTAGATCTTAAACTCCTCTTGTGGTTATAAATTATTAGAGGGAGGTTGTTAAATAATTAAAGGTAAATTTCATAAATAATTCAATTTTTGGAACAATTGAAAAATAAAATGTTTTTAAGGGAATTTAGATCAAAATAGGTTAGTGGCTAATGCCAATTAACTCTTAAGAATTCCTCAAAATATGTGATTATTTTACTTTTTCCTTCAAAAAAAAATAGAAGAAGAATTAGGGTCAATTTATTAAAATTATTTGTTGCTTCAAATGCCAACTTTTAAATGCGTTTGAATAAAGAGATATTTTACTTTTTAATGTAAATAAATTTGCAAATGAATTGCGTCTTAGAATTCAAGCTCTATGTGCAAAAAAGTATCTGCTTCAATGCTATTAGTACATTAATATTTCAATCTATACGAATGATTTCCCCTACAAAAATCCAAATTTTTCCCATTTTTTATTTACAATATTTATCTTTTTAACTAAAAACTTTCTTTATTTTTCACTAATTTTATTATGTTAATGAAGGAAATAGCAATTAAACACTCGAAATCTCTT
>Ga0302271_10004937_pt1 | contig 10393 bp, 6 predicted proteins | sample III_Bog_N1_1_FD_198767 | JGI IMG/M metagenome (GOLD analysis project Ga0302271, IMG submission 198767) | Peat permafrost microbial communities from Stordalen Mire near Abisko, Sweden - III_Bog_N1_1 | ecosystem: Environmental > Terrestrial > Soil > Wetlands > Peat | place: Sweden: Abisko... | reverse complement strand
AACCAAATCCAAGAACAATCTAATAACAATCCAAGCGCAGGATAACCTCTAATAGCTGAAAATGCCTCAACAGAGTAAATTCTTAGCAAGCCTTCTAAACCCTCCTTTGACCAACAAAAAAGCATCTACACACCTTCATTCAAAGCCAGCGAGTAGCTACTCAACATTGACTAAGGGAATTTCAATCCTTCAGGGGAAATAATAACATCTAAGCCAAGTATTATCATCCCCTTAGCATCGATACTTACACTCGATAATAAATCAAATATTCAAGATTTCAAGGATAATCCAAGTGGTTAGATCGCTAAATCAACGAACAAAAACGATGGAACATTCGCAAAGATCTAAACAAAAGATCTAATCAGTCCACCTCCTCCTAATAGCAAGTAACAACCTCAGCCTTCTTTCTAAAACTTCACATTAGCCTCAGGGAATAACATCCCAACACTTCCAATACTCAACAACACATTCAGCTCCAATTCAGCTGCACCAACAGTCAATAACATGCATAGCTTTCTCAATAACAACAATAATTCTTCTAATATCCTCTCCCTGAATCAAAATCTTCAAAGCAATCAAGCAATAGGGAAACATTAAGACAATCTTCATTCTGATTACAACAACAACAATACCTCTTAGATTTCCGGTTACTTCGGGAACATCCCTGATTAAACGAAACGACCACTGGTAGATGATGAAATATCAATTGATCTAGGTGATCAGCATAACACGGGGACAAGATTATAATCCTGCAACGAACAACAGCAAACAAAGTAGTATCTCAACTTTAATCTTACAACGTCGAATAACCTCCCCAACAGCCATGACGTATCGTATATCCACAATGAAGAAAGTGTATTCTAATTCAACAGAATAGCTATCTCAGATGGGAATAATAATAACATCACGCACCACAATGCGAATACGATCATCAACAACACAGGGAATATCTTCATCAACCACAGTAGCAGCATCATCAAAACACATGGAATGAATGGTGGAAACAACTCTACGTAACAGATTGTTGTAAGTGGATAGCAGTAGAACAACCAACAAAAGAGAAATTCAAAGGTTCTCAAAAAATAACAATAGGCTGTCAGTAGTAAATCGAACAATAATATGAATAACAACGACACTAGCACTCGTAACTATGACAGCAACAAGGGTGAAGATACACACAATGCAAACATGCATCGCAGGAGCTTCTTAAACGATGTTGTAAATGAAGACGACGATGAAGATGAAAGTGAAATTGGTTATTTCAATAATCTCCCGTATTTTCAAGAAGAAGGCAATGGAATGCAGTAGATCTTCAAGAAGCGACTCATAAACACTAAGCAAAGCAATGAAATAATTCAAAGCGAAACGAAAGTCAGCGATATCATGGGTGATTTGTTTGGGGAACACTTAGCATCGAAAATAGAGGTCTCAGGTGGGGGGTAGTAGAATAATACCAATAATGGTTAGAATTAAGTTGATCTTTCGAATAGCAATATGAATAACGTTCTCAACAACAATGAGAATAGCAATATCCCAAATAGCGCACCTGTGACGCCATCTCAGACGAAGAAGCAAGAGTATGGAAAGTCAAAAACATTCTTTTCGTAGATGAATAAGAACACGAATCTAGGGTACATGCAGTTCCAAGAAGACATGATTAAGATCCAAGTGCGATGGCGGAATTAAATATTTGTCTTGAAGTTCTTGCTGTTTGAGATTGAGACTGCTGTGAATGTCACTGAGGAGTTTATATTCGTGCTGGTAGATCCGCTGTGGCAGGAGTACTACAATAAACGCATGGAAGAAGTGGAGAAATATAAAATGAAGATGTTCGCATCGCTGTCACATGAGTTAAGGACACCACTCAACTGCACTATTTCCATGTTAGAAGGGCTGGAGTAGTTTATCACAGATCCGGGGCTTATTGAAGAGTAAATATTCAAATATTTTTATATCAAATATTTCCTTGTTGTTTGTTCTGCTTTTTTAACAATATTTTGTTCTGTTTTCTGTTGCTTCCAACAGTTATCTCTACCCAGCTCTCCATTCCTAGAAGCTCTTACTGAATCAAATCAACGATATCTTGGACTTCGCATAAATTGACAACGGAAAATTCAAGTACACGTTTGTCGATTTTAACCTCGAGTAATTACTACAGGACTGCTCTACATTAATGCAAATGCAAGCCATCGTGAAATCCTTAGATTTATCGATTCAAATAGACTCTAGACTTAATCCAATTATCAAATCTGATCCGAATCGTATTCGGTAGATTCTATTAAATTTCCTATCGAATTCTCTTAAATTCACCCCCGAAGGTGGATACATTAAGATCATCGCGGAACCAGTGTTTGTAATTGAAACAAATAGAATCCAAACGTACGTTCGACTCTCGGTCAGTGACAATGGCTTAGGGATGAAACCAGAAACGGTTTAGAATATCTTCAATGCGTTTAACAAAACGGAATATGAAAAGGAAGGTACGAATAGCTAAGGATGTGGATTAGGGTTAGTCATCAGCTAATCAATTTCTAAAGGGCTATGCGCGTCATAATAGCATAAGAGCAATTCACCTAAATCAGCAACAGCACCAGCCTAATCAGCAGGGTTGATAAATAATTTCTCCTAAAGAGACATATTCATCATCGACAAAGCCTTCGTAGGGATAAAAGTAGAGTCCGTGTACCATTAAGGCAGCACATTTTCATTTATCATTGAAGATATGGCCCCAAGACAGATGGTACTATCAACTGTGTTTTATAATAATAACAACAATTCCTCTCCTAGTAATCACAACAACAATAATGTTAGCGCATAGTTTATATAGAATAGCCTACTCTAAAATGACAACAAGAATGAAGCTGACATTTTCTGTAAGAACATGTATTAGCATGACAGCAGCAACGACGATAGCAGTTGCAGTCATGGCTACAATCAGAATCTCAAGGAGATCATCAACGAAGAACCGATGCTATCAGGGTCCGGGTCAAATCGCAAGAACTCTAGAAATCCAAAGAAAATCATAGAGCCTAGCTGCGACGATGACAAAGAACAGCTGAAGTTCCTTTAGTCTAGGCAGAAAGGGTTATAATAACAATAGGTAGCAACAGGAGGATCTCCTTAAGAGTAAATCTCTTCCTGCTGCGTTGAAACAGAGGTTTAAGAAGACAATATTACATTTTAACAGCCCCAATAGACTGTACTAGGGTCGTTCATTCAATAGCAGATTCTGAAGGAAAATACACCTGAAGGATAGCAGTAATAGCGTCCAAATGCGAAATGCTACCCTGCACAGACGACATAGAAAACATAGCTTTCATTAGGATAAACGTCGAATTCCACTGCGACTGCGAATAATTCAAGTATTGGGAATAAATTACCATCGAATACTCTAATAAAATATCAAGAGAATCAATAGGTTTAGTAGGTGTAACAGTAACAACAACAACAACCCTAATCTTCTCATCAAATAGCCTACGGTAATTCTCCTTAGAGTCTCTTTGGGTTTAACAATTACCACACTCAGAAACTAACGCAAAGTCCAATAACGATTGTGAATATGGAGGTAAATGGAACAAGTAATCTCTTCAATTAACTTCCTGTATTGTCATAACAACCCTAATCCCAACCGGTTTTGTCCTCATCGAACTCACAGTAAACCCCTTCTTCTTCATCGAATAACAACCCAAATAGCTATTCGAATATGACAAACAAAATAATTCTTCTAAATGATGGCACACACAGGAATTCAATAAACTCCGCGTTTTCGCATTCGGTTTTGTAATCTAATGGATCAATCCCTTCGAAAGTGCTCCCGAGTAGCTCTAAGTTCACGAGTAATTTATCTAGGACACTCACGAGTAAGTCACTGACGAAAATGATGTCCGCTTAAGGTTTTAATGGATATCATTCGAAGATAAATCTCAGTGAAGAATTGAATTTGAAGATTATTGTAGCGTTGCAGTAGTATCTAGAGAACGCATCATGTGAACATAAATGCTCACCGATTCTCATTGTTGATGATAATCAATTCAATGTACTTGCACTCACCAGAGTGCTACAAGTAAGAGAAAGAGAGAGAATGGGAGAATTATTGTGTTTGGTAAATTCCCTTATTTAATTGTGTTTTTGTGTTATCCCATTTATTAGACGTTTTCTTCTGCTCCTGTGGACAAAGCGTTTGATGGCAAGCAAGCCTATGAGAAGATATGCTATCGCTATGTTGAGAGTGATAAGAAAATATGCAATAAATGCAAAAAATATGAGATCGTCTTCATGGATATAGAAATGCCTATTATGACTGGATACTAAGTAATTAAAGCGCTTCAAGTGTTCTTCAAGCAGATGAAGGCACCTAAGACTGATATACCGTATGTTGTAGCCTGCACTGCGCATAATGCAGATTAAGAACAAGTCACAGCGAAAATGAGTGGATTTGATGATTTCATATCGAAACCGATCATGAAAATGGACTTGCAAAGACTGCTGTGTGATTGGTTCTATTATTCACACGCAGCTAGTAATCACAGTAGCAATGGGCATAGCAGCTAAGGGTAATAGAAGTAGATTAATCAATAGACATCGATTATCATGGAAAAGTGAAGGAAAAGATTTAATTTGCCAATTTGAGAAAGGAAAAACAAAACAACAAGGAAGGTGGAAAAACCGAAGTGTTTTCCATTTTTTATAATATATTTCAATATGCAGTCATGTATTTGAGTTTGCTATCTACTGAAATGGCATGCTTGTTGTGAATGACAGCAGCGAAAAGAGTCTTAACAAATTAATCTAGTGATTGATTTTATGTGTGTGTTTGATGTTTTAAATTAAGTTCTTAAAGCATGTTTTTTTGTCAATTTCTGCCCAGCGAACAATCTGATAACGAATATCTCTCTCTGTGGTTGATTTAAAAAAAGGGATAATTGAAAGTTAATAAAAGAATATTTGATTTGCTAGAAAGTTGTCAGGTTAATAAAAGGAATTGTAATTGATATATGAGGAAATTATACAGGAAAGTCCGCGTGTGGGGGGTTTTTGATATAAAGTAAAATATAAGACAATGCAATGGAAGAAATTGAGTTGGATGGAATCTGTGGGTTTTGTAAATATATATAGAAGTAATTCCAGCTGATGAGACAACTTTTGAGGAGTTCCTTTGTTAATTAAGATAGGAAAAAGTTCATTGCTCGATCATTCATTGGTTATGGTTGTTGGTGTGATTTACGATCTTAAATTTGTCATTATTTTGATGATCTGTTCTTGGGTGAGTTTGGGTTCTCTAGTGTAGAAAGGATGTGATTTGACAGTTGCTAAATCGATTCTCTCAATTGGGTTGTATGCTAGCAGTCCACTGATTAGACTCATGAACTCGCTTGAGTAAACCTTATTGAATTTTCTCTGCAAGCACTGCCAATACACATGCGTGCGTCTCTCAGCGAAAAATCTATAATATGGGTCTTTCTCGCTGGCATGCTCGAAATAAGGTGGGAAACCACTCACCATGCAGAACAATACGACGCCTAGAGAGAATAAATCAGTTTTTATAGGGTCATAAGGGTATGCTTTAAGTAACTCAGGTGCCATATATCCATCAGTACCTAGGATTGTAGTAAAACTATCTCCTGGGGCAGCTTATATTGCAAACCCAAAGTCAGTGAGTTTTATGTTGAAATGCTCGTCGAAGAGGATGTTCTCTGGTTTGATATCCCTGTGTGCGTACCCACTGGAGTGAATGAAATCAATGACATCTACGAGTTATCTAAAATAGTGTTTTGCGAGATCTTCAGTGAACAATGGAGAACCGAGAGAAATATAATCGAAAAGTTCTCCATTTCTGCTCAGTTCCATGACTAAATGCTAGGAGTCTTAGTGAAAGACTCTGGGGAGACGAGGATGCAAGCCTAAGTCATTTAGAACATCGAATTCAGCACTAGCGGTGTGTTTACCGCCAGTACGCAAGAATCTCTTCACAGCATAGTTATTGTTCTAAGAATCCTTCGCAATGAAGACTTCTGCTGTTTTTCCTTAGCCAATCTTACCGGAGATCTTTAAATCACTCATGCTTTGAACTGGACTTCGCCACATCATTTGAAAAATGTTTCTGTTTTGTTATTGTATTTAAATAACTGATGTGTCTGCTGTTATTTTATTTGAATAACCAATTGAAAGCTATTTTTCTGCTTTGCTTTTTTCCCAAAGAGACACTGATTCGATTCTTTTTCACTAACAATTAATCAAAACTCATTTCTCCCAACCCACCCAGCATTTCAAATAACCTAGACATGTAATATTGCTCTTTAATCCAAACGGATAATCAGGAATCTCTTTTATTAACTCATTCACCTGGTTTTTCCTTAGAATAATGATAAAATGGCATCCTAAATAGCTCAGCTCATGGATACGTGCTTCTTTAGGCTCCTCCTCTGCAATATCATGAAATTCAGTTTTTTTTCTCTATTTTTCTGTGTCAAATAGACCCCAGCAAAAGCTTTTCTTGTATTTGTTTTCCTGTTGGGTAGAATTTCTTCTTAGAAGCGCATTAATCAGAATAATACACAGTGAAATCAACGAATATTAATTTTTTGTAGGCTAGCTGTTCTAGTCCTGATAATTACCTTTCGTTGCCTGCTCTTCAAGCGTCACAGATTTTATCACTGTCTGATCTAATCTCAGAAATCTTTTTTTTGACAAATACTCCTAGAAAAATCGATACCAAAGGGTGATTTTTTTTCAGGAAAAACTTGATCTTTGTTTTAAATTTGAATTTCAACATTTAGAATGGTTTCTGTTAAAGTCGTGTTAATTTCCAGTGAAAACTAGCTAACTCCCAGTTCACCAATCGCTGCTGAAAAAGCAACTTCCTTGAATAATACTCCACGCAGCGCAGATTTTAAATTTTATCAGAGAGCATTTCTGAATTAACCAACCAATTTGCTTCTATTTCTCCCTTCCTTCCCCCCAGACATCCGAATTTACAGCGAAAACTCCAATTGAAAGAGAGGGATCCATCGAATGAATTAAATAATCCGTTATTACCTTTAAAATTGAACGACAGATTGAATTTCAAACCACTGAAAAAGAATCAAATAAATCTGATGGCTCATTTTTTAATTTTTTTTAATTTCTTTGAGTCAGTGTGTGGATATATCTCATTATCTTTGTGTGGTTAGTATCACTAGCAGATAAACCAGCTAGAAAATGGCCTAAAGTTTTATTTTACTTGTGGAGACCATTTATTTAATAAAAGAAATATTGCTTTAAAAACTACTTTTATAATTTCGTTCACAAGCATAATTTACAGCTCTGTAGATGGACGTATTTATTAAATACTTTTCTTCATAATAATAGACACGTCCTTAATGTCAACTAACGAGTTTAGGAAGAAAGAGAAAGTGAGTGAGTTGTTCCACATATCTAAGTAGAAATCACAAATCTCATATTTTTATTCAAGATAATTACCAATGATCCCTAACAAAAAAGAAAAGCATAGATTCTGTCTTTTACGAATTGATCTTTTCAATTTGGGTTTTCCATGATTTGATTCTTCAAGAAAACTTAATTTTTTGAATTATTCCACACTTAAAAAGGGATTGATGGTTTGCAATGATTATCCTGGCAAAGAATAAGCAAGCCTTTGCTGTTGCAGCTCTATCCTCACTTTGACATAAAAATAGCTAGGTTCTGATAGTTCCCATCTGATTTGAAACTGAAAGAAATAGAAAATGCTGATTTACTTAGCAGTTTCAAGATTATTAAAATTTATTCGCATTAAAATCATAATATACAAGGAGTTTCTTTATCTTATTTCACTAAAACTCTTGTCGGCTTTTTAACTTGCTAAAACCAATACACAGCCTGCTTTATGTTACACTAGTCTCAGCCAAATTACTGGATTATCAATGAAGTTGTTCAAAATTTACTGATTTTAGATTTTCACACAAAACATATGTATTTTTCATCTTTTTTTCATGAATACACTCATTTATGTATTGAATCTATCTAATTTCTGCTTCAAATAACCTTTATCTTCAAGTTTTCTTTCCCGCCTGTTATCTCTCATATGAATAAATTAATCTTAGAGCTCTTGCTTTGCTGTGTGTCGTCATTTCTTTATTTCTATGATTTGTGCAATTTATTCAATCATAGAAGTCTAAAATCTTCTTGGAAATGCTTTTTTGGTTAATAAAGAGAAAGATCCATTCCACTCTCTCGACTGGCTCTATTACTCACATGATATTACAGCAACTTGATCTTTTTGCGCTGCGAACTTCGATGACATCAGCGTTTAATTCATCTTTTATCGCGATGCATTTCATTTCAGATTTTAGTACCTTCCCTTGGTACATCAAATCAATTAGTTCAGGGTCAAGGTCAGAGTATCGAAGTGTGATGATAGTCTTGAGAGTTGCGAGATCGTCATTTGGATTCACGTCGACTTGAAATACTTCGTTAGAAGCTGTCTGTGATGTAGTGTTGCTGCTATGAAACCTAACTTTTATGATCATAAATTTTTCAAAATAACTTTTTGTTTGTGTTTCTTTCTTCTACAACACTCACTCCCTTATTTTTATCTGTATTTTCGTTCTCCGAATTAATCTTCAAAAGGTGAAGCAAACGGGATAGGATATTTCACTAGCTTTACGTTTTTAAAAGCTAAAAAAGCACAGCAAATTGTGCTAAAAGAAAAGAAAAGAAGAACTCGCTGAAGATAAGTATTTTAAATGCTCTCATACCATTCGTATCCCCTTAAATTAATGAATTCTCTTTGTCTATGTGTAAAAGAGTCTTAGATTGGTTAATAATTCCATAGAGAGTTTACTTTTTATAAAAATTCCTTTAGGGAATCTTCTAATATGCATTAACTAAATCCTGCTAAAAATCATAAGATTTCCACTGAGAAACCACTTTCAGCTAATCCATGTAGTTCCAAAGCATAACACTAGTAGTAATTAGTACACAAGAGCTAAGAGCTAAGATACTAAAGAGTTCACATATGCAACTACTCTATAAAACAATAAGCACTGTATGGAGATTTTCACAGAGAAAAAATGAAGAAGTGACTTGATTATGGCTTAAAGATAGAGCGAGAGAGATTTAGAGGTGCTAAAAGTGTTTCTTAAGTAATATTTCCCACATTTTTATAATAGAATAGCTAGCGAAATACTCCTAAACAACATATACAATCTAGAAATATCAAAGCCATATTTCAATAGTTCCCCTATTAAATAATCCATAAAGATGCCTCGACTTTGTCTCTTCCATCTTCAAGAACCCTAGATAATCTTCCTTCTTCAAGAACCCTAGATAAATCGAGACAAATAGATTCATTTAGTCTTTAAACTTCCAAGAGAACAGCAGAATGTGGATCAATACCCTATTTGATGAGCTAGAATCTTGCAGAGACTGAATAAGAAGCACCTTGTAGTTAGTATCTGGAGATTAATTAAAATAAGGGCATTAGCCTACACATTCTGCCATTCTATCGAAAATTTACTAAGGAAAAAGACCCAAATCCATCCTAGATTCACTCCATTCTGAGGGATGCGTGGCAGAAGGGAGTCTCTCTAAAGCTTTCTCCATGTGTCGAAAGAACCTAAAAAAGAGACGGAAATGAGGGCTAGGTGGCACAAGGAACAGATTGATCACTGCAAAGATGGAGATCAAATCTTATATAGCAGTTGAGAGAGCGCTCGCCAAGTTAATCTAAGAGGGGATCTGCATCTGGGCCATAGATAAGAATAGATCCATGAGAAGGACGTCAGAGGGATCGCGATTTCTTCAGCCCTAGGCACAAGATTGGATGGCTGCTTCGTTAAATGCTTCTCCCTTAGTTTTTATAATAAATTTCTTTTCATATTTTCTGCCGCGTACAGAATCTGGAATCAAACCAGTTTTGATTAACTGATAGTTCTCCTCTGTGAAATTGAATAAATTTTGGTTTCCTTGTGTTTGGAAAGCAAAGCAAGGAAGATTCGTTCTTTGTAATTAATAATGCTGTGAATTCCCAGGGCTATTTTGATTGTGTTTCATCATTTCTTGCTTATTTCAATTTTGAAATGAAATAAACAATTGAAACAAAAGTGGAATTATGCAAGGGAAGGAAACATGAACTTTGTTTAAGAATAAGTTTTAGAGTTGCTATTGTGAGATGAAAGTTGGTGTTTCATATTTTGGGTGTTAAAATCTTCCTGAATGGTTGGTTACTAAGAGACTGGAAAAATTAACTTTGTGTATGTGTTCTTATTTGTTTCCCAAATTGATAAAAGAGAGACAGAAATATACTCAAAATAATATTATGTCCCTTAGTTTGTCTCATCAAAAAACAATCTTAGATGAAACACATCAGTAACAAAGGATAAATTGAACAAACAAAGAGAAAGAGAGAGATATATAA
>Ga0302271_10004936_pt1 | contig 10394 bp, 7 predicted proteins | sample III_Bog_N1_1_FD_198767 | JGI IMG/M metagenome (GOLD analysis project Ga0302271, IMG submission 198767) | Peat permafrost microbial communities from Stordalen Mire near Abisko, Sweden - III_Bog_N1_1 | ecosystem: Environmental > Terrestrial > Soil > Wetlands > Peat | place: Sweden: Abisko... | reverse complement strand
CAAACATAAGACAGTGAGAAGGGCAGTTCATAGGCTTGAAACCGTGTTCTTCGTTGTCATTCTTAATCAAGAACATGTTTTCCTTGTATTTAGCCCAATGACCAGAGATTTTCCAGAGCTGAGCATCAAAGAGATTGGGTGTAATAACTTCAGTGTATCCTCTAATGCGGTACTGCTTACGGAGAGTTTCTATGAGCTTATTGTAGATATAAGCTCCATTTGGGTAGAAGAATGCGCAACCAGGAGAGAAAGGATGGAAAGTGAAGAGTTCTTACTGTTTACCAATATTTCTGTGGTCTCGCTTTGCTAACTCTTCTTGGAGCTTCACGTGAGCATCGAGCTCTTTCTTAGAAGGAAAGGCAATACCATAGACTCTTTGTAATCCATCGTTAGTGTTCTTACCAAGCCAGTAAGCAGCTGAGTTCTTTTCGACCTTGAAAGCTTTGACATACCCAGTGTGAGGCAAATGAGGACCAGTGCAGAGATCAATAAGTTTTCCGCATTTGTAAGCAGTTGTCACAGCTGTATCTGGGATTTTATTGGTAATAAGTTGAACCTTGAATGGGTTATGCTTGAATAGCTCAAGAGCTTAACTCTTGGAGAGAACGACTCTCTAGAAAGGTTGTTTTTCGGTAACAATTTTGGAATAAATTGATTCGATCTCAGCAAAGTTACTGTTCGTGATTTTTTCGTCACCCATGTAAGAATCATAGAAGAATCCGTTTTTAAGAGGAGGCCCAATGCAGAGATGAGATCCATAGTTAAGCTCAAGAGTCTCACCGAGGATGTGTGCAGAACTATGCCAAAATACCTAAAAAGAAAATATTAACATTGCAAAATATGATTTTTAAGAGTAAATTCTACTGAAATCTAATCTGAAAAGGCAATATGCATATCAGTTATTGATCTGTTTGTAAATTGTTGGGGAGATTGGTTTCTTTTTAAGCTCATGGGAGGCTAAATATTTTCAACTTTTTCAAAAAGTTTAATTAAAAAGGAGGATGGTGGAATCTGGAACTAATCCACGTTTGTTATCATAATTCTTCTAGGATAAATCATCAATTCCATTTCATTTTTACATTTCCCCCTCCCTACTCTCTTATTTATGCTTTTTTATGAATCTTTGCAACTAATGATTACCTGTTTTCCTTCAGGACATTCGAAGTCAATGAGCTCAAAAGCGCAATCTCCTTCAAGAGGTCTTTCAAGATCAACAATTTCAAAAGATTTAGCTTCATGCCCACCACAGCAATCGCCACCCTCTTCTTCAACATCGCCTTCTGCGTCTACACAGTCCCCAATCTTACTTAATTCAGTTGTGTACTTCTTAGAGTAAGTCACTTTAGCAGCAACAAATTTTTCAGGAACTTTTTTGAAGATTCCCTTCGCTACAGTCATAGGGGTAGTCTCGAAGGCTTTTCCCTTAATCTCCTTGCCGTCTTTAAGGATAATAGTGATCTCTGGCTTATCTGCAGCAGCAATGATTGCTTGTTAAGCAGTATAAAGAGAGTCAAAGTAAGCAGCTCTCTCATCAAGGAAAGCAGGAGAAGGTTATTTTTTGAATACTCCTCCGATTAATCCTTAGGAAGCTTCACTGATAGTTCCTTCAGTGAATTTCGTTTTGGTGTTTTATTCAGCCATATTTTTGAAGATTGCTGTTGTGTGTTTGATGTTAATTATTTTTACAGAAATTATTATTATTCAGCCCAATAACAATAATAATCTGATTAAGTATTTAAAATCTGCAGAAACCACTGCATATTACCCTCTCTCCACATAGATAAATACCACAGAATATTTAAAACCTAAATATATGTTAGTACACAAAGGTATTACTTATTTAGTCTGACATAAAAGAAATACATATCACTAAAATAATGTGTCACATAGAGTTAGAAATACTTTTTGTTATTTTAAGCTCAAAAATGACTAAACTATTCTGAAACATTAATATTTTCACCCGAAATGTCTGATGAGTAGTATTTAACTCCATCTCTGCAATGCAACATAGCTAACTAGACTTTCTTGTGAAATTTTATCAAAATCACCTTAGGGATTCCATTCAGACCATTTTACCATAAAAATACTGTTTATTTATGATATGCTATCAGTTTAAAGTAGAATATTAATCACCAGAAATATCATCCATTTTGGATTATAGTCTTTAATTTTTAAAGTAGTTTTTTTTTAAAATCCTTTTATTTGAGAGAACCATTGTTAATCATGAATTCAAGCATTAGCAACATCATTTGATGTATTTAGTAATACTGTTAGGAGATATATAAATAGTTCTATTTTTAATTAATCATTAATAGATATTCTTGGATTATTTTCCTTTGTTATTTTTATGCTATTTCATAGGATTGTATCAAATAAGGAGTGAGGATTCATCCTTAACATTTGAGAGAGAATAATACTCAATATTAGATAGTTTCTTTTGAATTGTTAATAGTTCAATTAGAACAAAGCTTGCGGATTTAACAATTTAAAAGAGACTTTTCAAAGTTTATCTGATAAAAAACAAAAGAAGATCACCAAAGGGTTTTATCATTGCAATTTAGGGGGGGTGCTCTTCCATCAAATAAATCTTAGTCCAGCAGTAAATCTAAACCAATTTTTATTTTAATCAGTTTAAGCTCATTAGAAGAGAAAAATTCAATTTTCGTTTCTTCTTCAAGCTAAGGATAAAGACAAAAATATCAACAGTAGTAGTAATCCTCTTTCAATAGGAATAATTGATGCTTTGGATAATAGATAAATAAACGCTTCTTTTTAGATATATTTCGTTTGTGTTTTATTTAAAGAGTATTTTCTTTGTTATTCAAATACCCCCTACCAAAGTTATTTCAGTATCAGTCCAAAATTGTATTGCCCATGTGAATAGTTCTGGTAGAATTTTTCAAAAATTCTTAAAAAAACCTTTATGCTATTTTTTTCAATTATTGACTTCAAAGCGAAGATACATATGCATACAAATCTATGGCAGCAATAAAGAAAAGAAAATCGAAATTCAATTGCTTGCTTGAAGGGTCCCATTATTATTAATCTTGTTTATTTTACTCTCTCTGTGGGTCAGCACAATTTAGAGCCCCCTTGATATTGACTGTTCATATGAAAAACAAATCAGATTAAGAAAAAATAAAAGAAGTGTTGAAAGTGTAATTAATTTTTTTGAATTCAAGGAATCGAACTTGAAACAATTAAAGAGGATCGATTAGATAATTATAAAGATAAAGCCAAAGTTCAATTTCATTTTAGTCCCTATGAGACAATAGCACATCTTTCAACAGCAATAGCAATAACAATAACAATAGCCATATCCATCTTCTTAACAACAACAATCATGGGATTCATCAGGTGGTTTTAGTGCTGTGTAGCTATTAGCAGAATGTGGCTTACTGAATCTCAACGCATTAAATCAATTAAGCCCTCGATCGCGTTAATAAATCGAACAAAAATGTATTGTTTCTCACCAGCAAAGCATGTTTTCAAGTCAAGTACAATCCATCCATGATTTCTACCAACAAATCAATAGACCTGCATTTAACCCTTCAAACTATCATCTGTATCCTTCTCTTAACTATTAAATACCAAAACGCAACCTTCCATATTAAGTGTCTCAGATCCCAGAAGACCAACTGCGACAGATACCACTAGGAAAAAAGGACACTGATAACTATCTGCAATAGTAATAGCTGTTAGCTGATTAACCAGTAATTTAGTAACTCGAGGATGTAAATTATCCTGAAAGAAGAATGGTTCTTGAACAAAAGTAGCAGTAATAAGAATATTAACAGCTGAAATAGCAGGAATTATAGTAAAGAAATCAGTAATAAATTCAGTAATCAGAGGTGATTCAAGATTAATTCCATCTGCCTAATGAAGATATACCTCCAGTAAGGAAGAAACTCTAATTTTAGCATGATTCAGACAATAATTCCTAGCATGATTTTCGTGACCAGCAATTGGAACAACTGAATATAGATTTAGAATCATAAATGTTGCTTTTCTAACAGCTACACTAAGATTAATAGCAGCAATTCGTTTAGTTTGTATTGAGATAGCAGCAAGAGTAGATGAATTCAAAACCTAATAACGATAACACTAATGAATAGATTTCTGAGAAATAAGAACAAAAACGATCATTGCTGTGGTAGGGTAGGAAGATTCCATTGGATTATGATGAAATATTCAATTTGAGTTCTTCGTTAAATAGCGAAACTTTGAAGAATTAATAGCAGTTTTAGGAATCTGCATATGACAAAGTGAAGATAGAAACAAAGTATCACTAAGAGAATATTATGAAATAAAGCAAGGAATACTCGAATCGTAATAATCATTGGGTTTAGAAGAATAGGTAGGAAGATGATTCGGAGAATAAATTTTATGAGGAAAATTAAGAATCTCAACTATTAGGAAATACTAATTAGCCGAAGAAAACTTTGGATTTTGATGAGAGACCGATATAATCGCGTGGAGTGAATAAGGAATTTGAAGAGTTAGTCGATGAAATATTGAATTAAGAAGGCGATTAGAAAAAATATAGTGCAGGAGGAAGTGTAAATGAAAAAAAGAAATCAGAAATACCTATTTTTGATGCCAGAAATCTTCGGGAATCGCCCTTGCGTTTTTTGAAGCAAGGAGAGGGTTAAGGAGGAAAGACTTCAAGTGTGTTGGGGCATCATCGCAAGTAAAGTGGAGAAAATAGCAAATCTCCTCATTCACATTCACGAGGTAGGCAGCATTAAAAAGAAGATGACAACAATTAACGAGAAAATGAAGAATTAATTTAGTTTGAATCGCTGTTGAAGAACCTAGATTCGAGAAAGGATGAATTGAATTTGCAGAAAGTTATGGGCGAGAATTTAAATGAAGATTTTTCAGCGAGCAATAAGATCTAGGAGAGAATTCCTCTTGAAGATATCATTATGGATGAGAAAACATAGAAAGCTATTGCGAGTAAGTATGCGAAAAATAGATTGCAAGAAATAGATCATTTAGCTAAGCAACTTAGACATGCATTTCAAAAGGTAACTATCTTCAAATCAGCTTATGAAAATCATCTCAAAGTGCTACAAGAGAAGGCTTAAAAGTTAGAAATAAGCAAAAGAGACTTTGAAGATGAGAAAATCGAACAAAAGAGACTTCTCTAGGGGAAATACAGATTGCTGAATAAACTGCAGGCAGAGAAAAGTAGCAATAGTCAGAACCCTGAGAAAAACAGAAGTGCAACAGTCGAAACAAAATCAGTTTTAAGGTACAAGGAAGAAAACAAAGAACTGAAAGAGAAATATGAAAAGTTGAAGATAGATTAGAAAAAGAAAATTGAGGAGTAATAATTAACACTTTCGAACATGGCTAATGAGAATAAGTAGCTTCGAAGCACTGTGAAATATCTCTAATCTTAACAGCAACCGTATTTGAAAGGGTTTGCTGCGGATTAGAAGCTTCCTGAGATAAATGGAGAGATTAATAAGATCTTGAACGTTGAAGAGCAGCTTAAAAAGGACGAAGGAGAAGGGAATGCAGATAACGATAATCAAGATAAGATTAACTTACCTGCGGTGATTGGAGATGTGTTAGCAGAAAGTCCATAGAGAAACTAAAATGACAAAAATGTCATCGAAAAGACGAAAGAAGAGATATCAAAAGATTCTGAAAAGAAAAATAACCTGAACAGAAACAACAATGAAGATATTAACAATCCACTTCCTGGCAGTCGAAGAAACAGTAGTACCAGTGATAATATTGAGATAATAGGTATTCCCAGAACAGAGAAAGAATGGAAGAAGAAAATTAAACGACAAAGGGAATAGCAGAAACTAATGGAAGAAGCATTATTAGCAGCTGAAGAAGCGCTTAAATCTGAAAAAGAAGCGGACGAAGAAGTTAGTATTATCATTCATAAAGGGAAAAATCAATAGAAAAATAAAAATAACTTAAATATCAATATCAAAGGTATTCCAGATAAACGGAATGAGGATTCCTCGTTTGAGAAGGGCGATAATACACAATCAATGCCAGTAACGGATAGATCAATCATGACAAGTGCTTCTAGGATGGCAGCGTAGAATTAGTTATCCAAGAAAAAGAAATAACTTGGTAAAATAGTTGCCAAAGTTGACACGCGAATTAGCAGAAGAAAAAGTATTAAAGGTGATAATTAAAATGTCTCTGATGTGACACCTAATAGTTAACTTCGTTCTGGAAATATCTCCTCAAGGACCATTCCCAGGAAAGATCCATCCATAAATTCGATTAAATCAGTATCAAAAATAGAAGATAATGTCTCGAAAGTTAGTAGCAGGAGATCGGATAAATCAGTGAGAAAATTACCACTATCGCTGTATAAAATGGTCAAAAATTTTTCCCTCGAAGATATTGGTAACAAAATTGATGTCAGCGAGCTCAAATACACAACGAATTCACATTATTAGAAATATCTACAAGCAGTAGATTCACTCGGTGCTCCTAAGCTGTCAGAGAGAGAAAAGGATGGAACGGTAAAAAAAGCAGAGATTTTTGAGTTTGAATTTGACAATTAAATCAGGGATTATTATTTTTTTCTAGGCACAAAAATCTTAAATAACTTATTATTTTTCTACATTTTTAAAGTTCACTTGCATTTTCGAAAGCGACATAAAGAAAACGGTTTACAAGGATAATACAACTGGATTCTTATTTCCAAGCCGATATTAAATTGTGTTTTTCACAAACGGAGACGTTAAGTAAATTCTTCCAAATGGCATCGAACATTACTACTTCCAGAGTAATCAATCCACGTAGACGACACTACCTGAAGGACATCAAGTATAATAACAAGGGGGGGATCATTGATTTGTCATTATTTTAACTTTTCATATTACAATGAACAAGTTATTTAAGGGTTGTTTAATTATTTATCTCCCTCTTTTGTAGATAGTGCTCTTTAGTAATGGGCAGGTGGAGTTCACAATGCCCGATGGTGAAAAATAGATCAGATTTATTGACGGAATGGTTAAGATATCGAAGAAAAGCGGAGAAGAAAAAATTGTCTATCCAAGTGGAGCCATTGAGATTGTAGATCAGCGGTTTATTAAGACAATTATCTCACCGGAAGGGAATAAAGTAATTTTAAAAATATGGCAATGTGTTTGGGCATTTTCCAACTTAAAATACCTGAATTTTTCTAAGATAATTTATAAAAATAAGTATTATATTGTCATTTAATTGTTACTTTTTTGATATGAAATTAGACAATACTTTACCCTGATTCCTTACCAGAACAGAAAGATCTTCCCTGAGAACCAATTTTACCATTTTTGGAAAACACAGTTTTTTTTTGAAGCTGAAAACTGCATAGGGAATTGGCGATCTACTCATTATTAAAGAAATAAAACCTGTATGCCTTTTTAAATATGGATGTTAATTGTTTTAGGATAAAATATGAAAAAGATCCCCTTTCTTTTTTGAGATACCTTATTTATCCATTTGATTGTGAAATAAGTCAAAAATACAATACCTTTTTGAAGTTATCCTAACTCTTAAAGCAAATTGAAGAGTTAATCCTATTTACATTATAAATTCACAAATTTAGAAGAAAAAGAATGACGTCAGAAGAATTAATTAATGGCATCCTTGACAAATATAAACAAGATAACAGCTTATTATTGTTCAAATATCCATATCAAATTATTATCTTTCTTCTAACCTTGCAAGAGATCCCTTTTAAATATCACTCACAACCCCTCTCTCTCTCTCTTTAATCATAATTTCAATAAAAATATTAATTAAAATGTAAAGAAAAATGAATATCATGATATTGTTTTTTTCATTAAAACAATACTAAAATACTCCTTGTTCTTTTCTTGTAGCTATGCGGTTCATAAATAATTATGTTTGGAATACTTTTGAACTCTTTAATTCATTTTGTTAAAAATACGCATTCTAATTTGACCATTTCATAGAGCAACTTTTATCCGCTTTTTTATAATACTGAAGATCAAAAATATGGGTAGAATTAATTTTATTATTTTTTGGAGAGAAATTAATAATGAATAATGATAGCTTAAGAAAAACACTTATAATAGCTAATACTTTCGACGTTAAACTAAGCAATTACTTTCTCTTTGTCTTGAAATAGCACTTATCCAGCTCAAAATGAGGACTTATGTTCTTCCAAATGAAGCAGAACAGAATTATTTATTATTTCTTGAGTGAAATCACACAGTATTTTAATGCAAAAACATTCTATTTATCATTTCATTCACTTGTGTGTGTTTCCCTCGCCATTCGGTTTACTTTGTGATTTGCGGCTTTAATTTGTGAGAATCAATCTGATATATCCCAAGTACCTCAATAAGTGGGAATTAGATTTAGAAACACCAGCTTTCAATCAAGTTTATACGATCCCTCAGAAATCACCCTCCATTCGATTAACATTTGGCTTACAGAAATTAAAAACATCTTATAGATTTGGTGGATATATAAAGTAGATACACTGAAAAAGAGTTCTATTTAATCTCGAGAAGGGATCGTCTCAAAATAATAAAAAAAAGAAACAAAAATCAAGCAATAAAATAAAAAAATATTAGCATAAAACAGGAAAATATCTATCAAGATGGATCAGATTCTTAGGGCACTCTCGTATGTGTAGCAACTTAAGGTATCAGATATCCTCGAGGGATATCAAATGCTCAAAATTCAAGTCTACAATGCTTGTCATCCGTTCACTTAAGCATATGAGCAACGTTATAAGACCTTCACGACTGCCTACAATTTAGACTCTTTTGATTAACTCGCATTGTTGGTTGTAGCTGTTTTAATCCTGTTCAAGCTGATTAAACTGTTTTCGGCATGTATTTAGCTCACTTTGAGAGGTATTCCCATATGACAAATTATTTTTATAAATTTAGGCAATTTTAGCCTTAGCGAAGAGAAAATACATAAAATGAAAATATTACCCAATTTGATTTATCTCATCACATGGTTTTGATTCCTATTTTGATTTTGATTAACAATCCCTTTTAATTCTACCACAGTGAAGGAAAGAGGATTGAAGTCATCTCTTTTCAATTTCGCTATCACCTATATTCCCTATGCAAGAAACAAATTAGAAACTGATCTCAAAAAAACAGAAGTTGAATTCTACCAGGCTTGCTGCAAGAATACCGAAAAAAGATGCCCTAAACTCCCTGTTAAGGGTATGAAATCTGCAGCTCTACAAAAGCGAGCCCTTGAATGGGCTGAAAGAGACGAAAAGATATCAGGCACAGGCAAAATCTCTGGATCTCGTTACTGCCATGATATTGAATTTGAAAATGAAGTCAAGGAATTCACAAGTAAACTTAATTCGTTTATTTAAATCCATTATCTTTTTCTTTCTTTCTTTTTTTTAAATATTTGATTTTTTTTTGTTTGCAGAGGAATTTCTATACCACAATCCATTGCACTATGAGATATTCCCAGCAACAAGACAAATGGAGGCAGAGATTATCAGAATGACAGGAAATATGTTTGGCTCAGATGATGGATTCGGATACACAACTACAGGAGGCACAGAGAGTATCTTAATGGGTGTATTAGCTCATAGAAATTATGCTGCTAAATATCGCAACATCACTAATCCTAACATGTACATAATTGTCAATAGAGATTTTTCTCCTTTTGTGAGTGCATTTTATCAATAAAATATAAACTATTTATTTCTTTGTTGTATTAAAAGTGTCATTCCTCTGACAGCACATCCTGCATTCATCAAGGCTTGCAATTACTTTAAGATTGAATTTAGAAGAGCTAAAGTTGATGAGAATTCTGAAGTCATTATCAGCGATGTCAAGAGACATATGGATTCTAATACTATCATGGTAATGCATTAAATTAATTTCACATGAATTAATTTGTTTGTTTTATCATGACACTTTATATTTATCCATTTCAAATAACTTAGCTTGTGGGATCTGTTCCAAACTATCCTCATGGATCCGTTGATAACATTCCAGAATTGGCTAAACTAGCAGTAGCTCATGGAGTTGGCTTGCATGTCGACTGCTGTCTCGGAGGATTCGTTGTGGCATTCGCTAAAGATTATGGACTTATCATCCCTCCCTTTGATTTTAAAGTTGAAGGTAAAATTGATTTTATTTCATTTACTGATTAACGTAGATTTTGAAATGAATTTGGGGGAAAACCACTTATCTTTAAAATAGGCGTTACTTCAATAAGTTGTGATCAACACAAGTACGCACTCGCTCCGAAAGGAATATCAACCATCTTGTTTAAAACTAACCTTCTTAGATCAATGTCCTACACCTCAGTCAGTGACTGGCCAGGTGGTTTCTATGCTACACCTTCTGTATGTGGATCAAAAGCTGGTGGTCCAATTGCTGGAGCATGGTACGCCATGATGCTTAACG
>Ga0302271_10004934_pt1 | contig 10395 bp, 3 predicted proteins | sample III_Bog_N1_1_FD_198767 | JGI IMG/M metagenome (GOLD analysis project Ga0302271, IMG submission 198767) | Peat permafrost microbial communities from Stordalen Mire near Abisko, Sweden - III_Bog_N1_1 | ecosystem: Environmental > Terrestrial > Soil > Wetlands > Peat | place: Sweden: Abisko... | reverse complement strand
TAATACAGTAAAATCAATAGGAAATAAGAACCCTGAATTAATGTATTTCAACATGTTTCTTTAAAACTGCCTTCTTCTTTTGATTTTAAATAATGTTCTCTTCTTTGGAGGATGCCAAAAAATAATATTTATTTCTGAATTATTTCACTTATTATTTATGAATTTATTTCCAAAAATTCTACTGAAACGATGCATTTCACAGAGAGAAAGGAAGATATTATCAGCTGAAAATGAAAGGAAATCTAAATCAAAGGCTTGATTTGTTGATTAATCAAATAGACTAACATGATACATTTGAAAACTCTGAATAATTTCTTTGGAGAAGATGGCTCATTCATGCTGGGGAGGAAAGTGTGTGTTTGATGTTTTATCAAATCGTCAGCAAAACGATCAGAAAAAGATATCAAAATGCATTAAAACATAAGATTATCTTCAAATGATATATTAAGATTGATAAAGAAACTGCTTAAACAAAACTGTTGACTACCTACCATTAGGGATCATTTTAAATTTATGTTTTGAAATTAAAATAGCACATACACACATACATAAACAGTTTGCAAGATAATTACATCATTAATCATCATCTTCATTTTCATTTTCTGCTAGATTATTTTCATTTGCTTCCTCTTTCTCTTCCTGAAGCTCTTTGAGACTGATATTAATTTTTGATTTCGAAAACTCCGAAACAGCTAGATTCTTGACAACTTCAAATGTAAAATCTTTGCATTTCACAGGCACCGAAAACACAAAATCTTTCGGTAAATCATAGAACGTTCCATCTGTGTACACTCCCATCGATACAAACTCTCCTTCCTTGGTTCCATACATCCAATTCACGAGATGATCCCGTATCGCTATGGCAGCACTCATGACTGAAGAGTTTTGTCTGAGAGCTAAAACTTCTCCCCCTCGCTTTTGCACTTTTGGAATAAATACCTTTTTGATCCACTCTTCATCGAACAAATCAACAGCTGACCTCCCATTAATCAATGCATGAGTGTGATCGGGATACTAAGTCATACTGTGATTACCTGAAGATCAAATAGTTTAATGTTTCATCTCAATATGTTTACGTTAAATAATAATTGAGCAGTTTTCTAATTTGTGAATTGAAACATTACCCCATATTATGACATTTCTCACATTTTCCACAGGGACATTGGTTTTCAATGCTAACTAAGCGACGGCTCTATTATGATCTAATCTAGTCAAGCATGTGAAATTTTCCTTTGGAATTTTGGGGCAATTCTGAATCAATGTCAAGCAATTCGTGTTCACCTTTTGTTATTGAGTTTTCAAATTAAAAATCACATATTAATGAACAAATATCTTAAAACTAGAACTCAACTTCACACTACTAATTTCAAGAATTATCATTTTTTAAATCTTAAACTTACTGGGTTGGCAATGACAAGTATTTTAGATGTGATTTTAGCTACTTTATTGAGAGCCTTGCCCTATTCTTTGAAGATCCTATTGTTGACTTGCAATAAATCGCTCCTTTCCATTCCTGGTCTGCGAGATTTTCCTCCCAGGAATATACCCACATCCATATTGTTGAAGAGGACTTCAGGGTCATATCCTATTTCAATTGAGTTAACCAAAGTGTAGGCGCAGTCTTCTAACTCAAGTGCTACTCCTGCTAAAGTTTTTGCTTGAGCCTCAATATCCAGGAGTTTTAAGTTAATCTTCTGAGTTGCACCAAAGATCTATCCGGAGCATAATATCGAGTATAATGCATAGGCTATGTTTCCAGCTGCGCCTGTGATGCAGACATTCAATGCTTGTTCTTTATCCATCTTCTCTTCTTCTTTTTTGATTTTGTGTAAATCTCCTGTTTGTTATCTTTATTTTTAATCAGATGACGTATCAAGAAATATAATTCACGAAAACCAAGTATTTTGTAGCAGAGGGGGAATAGAAATGTAATAAACAACTAGATCAAATTAGTTCTTTTTATTTGTTTGATCAAATTTCTCTTGCAGATCACTGATCTACTTTTTTGGGGGGAGAGAGGATGTTTGTTGCTTATTAAGAAAAATTCATAGGCAGATATAAATTATATGAAAATATGATAAATTTTCATGAATTTCAATGTTGAATCTAAATTCGAATTGACGGCTATTTACTTTTATTTTTTGTTATCTACAAACAATAAATAGTTTCAAGATTGTAGAGTTATTTTATCTTTAAAAAAAATGACGATTATTGCATTTTTACTAGAAGAAAGGTTTAACAAGAAAAGCAAGAGAATCTAAAAATAGATCAGTTTGTCTAGGAGGATTATTCTCAAATAATTTTGAGAAAAAAACAAACATACTCAATGTTGAGTCTTTCAAGTTATTTAAACATTTATGTAAATAAAGGAAAATTATTATTTGGAGGCCATTCTTCAATCCATGTCAACCTAAATTCGTCTATCTGTAGGTTAGGGACTATGCTAGGCAACGAAATATTATTTTTGAAGAATTGTTTATTTTATAAATGGAAAGACAAATTAATCGAACTTGTTTTAATATATTTTATCTCTTGAAGACAAATTTTGCTTTATCTGCAAACGTAACAATTATTTGCTCCAAATTGCTGTTGTTGTTGAATCCCTCTTGATACTAATTTGACTCACTCAAAAAAGGAATTGTTATTTTCATAAATAAAGTTTTTTATAATATCATCACTAGCAGAAACATAGACAGCTAGCTTAGATTATTTCAGTTTTTATTCTAAATATTCGTAAGCTAACTATTAAGAATTATTTTTAGACCAAAACAGATAATTTAAGAATAAGGTTCATTTAGCAGAAAGAAAATAAGAAATTACAATGGAAAATAATGAGAAGTTAACCCCATTATTATTTTAAGATTAGCTCATATTGAACGTATTCTGCTATCTTTTTATCGTCACTCTAAGATATTGTTGCCTCAGGTCAATTAGATATCCTAAAGTTTATCTCGAATATCTCAACTAAGAAAATCAAAACACCCATACACTCTCTCATTTGATGCCCTTCAGCTAATTAAGAACCACACTTGTTGAGCTCCTTAGAAGAGGATCAAATTAAGTCATTCCTGCAATTATATCCGAAAGTTCAGGTGGGATTTTCTTAAAATAATTCTTTTTATTCTCATCCGACATTCCCTCTGACACACTGACTCCCAGCATTTCCAGAAACACTATTCCCATCGACCACATGTCACTCTATACACTGAACCCTTCTTTCGTGTATTCAGGGGAGAAATATTTCTCTGTACCCAATGAATGCAATGCCTGCTGAACATCCTTATTTGACAGTTTCTTTGCAATCCCGAAATCTCCTAAAAAAGGCAATTTTTTTGTGATAAATGTAGGGTTTTTCATGAATAATTAGCCAAGATTTTTAATACCTATTTTGATCTAATGAGATATGCCATTAAGGAAGATATTTCCAGGCTTGATATCCCTGTGGATAATCCGTTGATTGTGTAAGTAATTCAAGGCAGTAATTAGCTGTTTCATCATATTCACGACTTCGAATTTGTCAATTTATCCTTTCTTTTTTTGAATGTACTCCTTCAAAGTGCCATCTTTGTTAGAAAACAGTACATAAGAACACACTTCATTTTAGCAACAAATAATATTTATTTTTTACTATCAGCGAGTTCAGAGATGATGCAATAAGACTGTTGGTCATCCGATTTGAAGGCGTTATATATTTTAATGATATTTTTATGATTAAGTTATTTCATTATTTCGATTTCCCCGTTTGCAAGATGCTATCGAAGAATGCTGTTATTTGGAATTATCTTCAAAGCATACGAATTACCATCTGCCTTTTTGTGAAGAACATATTGTGAATAATCAACTCAGAGAAAATGTAAACTAACTTACCTTGTATGTGACTTCAAATACTCTTCCAAATGCGCCTTCTCCAAGTTAGCTTCTTTCGATGTACGCAGAAAGGTTTTTTTCAGCGTGCTCGAACTCACGTTTTTGGATTGAGATTTAAGAAGGTTGTTCTAGGAGATTCTATGTGGAGAAGCGTGAATGAGACATCTGAGATATTCCGCTGATTTGGGAAGGCTTTGCTACTACAAATGGAAAAGGTTTAGTTCAAGTATCGAGAAATTGTATTAATTGAAAACTTACTTGTTTACTCCAAGAAGGACCAACATGGAAACTACTTAATGATATGAACATTGTTGAAATTTCTCCAATTAAGCATCATTTGACCTTCCTTTTCATCGGGAATGTCCTCATCATAGTAAGTAGTGCTAGTTTCTTCATTTTATCCTTAACTTCTTGCTGTAAAAAAACAAAAAGAGATTCTCAATCACAAAACAAATAATATCTTCGTCAATTTGATTTTGCTGCGTTTATCTTACCAAACGGCACCACAGCTTCAACAATATTCTGATTTTCTTTCTCGTGATCTTTAAAGTGTGTTTAGAAATTCGTTTCTTGATCGCTGAAAGAGAATGCTCGATTCTACAGGCATTTCATTTAAACATCGAATGCATTTGGCGTGAAGTTACTAGGTGTCTAAATGATGGATGTCGAAGCAGTGCTAGGATTAGTAATCGAAGGTTTATTGACAAGTATTTTGAATTCCGCAGTTTGCTAGTGCTTTTGGAAAATATTTTCAGTAAAAAAAGAATCTTCTTTATGTGAAACTGTGAAAATTCCACGGGCGGAAGGATTCGTAATAACTGATGGAAACATTATAGCAGATGGATGTGAGATGTGAGAAGGACGAGGGAGAATAAATGAAGGGTTTTTCTCAGTTATTGATTGCTGGCTTGATAGGAGATTATCAAGGGCTTCTTTGTTGTCCGAATTATCCTATTTTGGGAATATCACAATGCAGGGTGATGTTTCTGTGATTTTTTCTTGTAAATCCTATTGCTGTTATTAATCTAAATGTTTCGATTTAAACTAGTAAGTTAAGGAAGTATCTATTCGTTTTGGGAGACTTTCTAACTCTAGGAGCTTTTTTTGTGCACGAGATCGAACAGTGGTGTCGTTCAAAGAAATACACTTTTCAAAGGTTTTTCGAGCGTCTTCTAGATTATCCATGTCTAAATATGTTCTGCCGAGACTGTAGTATATCAAACCAAGTTGATAATCGTTGTTGTTTTATTCTTTTTCAGTGGCAATACATATGGCTAAGGCTTTTTCAAAACATCTCAAAGCAGAAGTTGTTTCCTTCTATAGACAGTAAATATACCCTTGCTAATAAACAGGTCGAGGGTCACTCTGATTTTTGGTAAAGACTTTTTCATAGATTTCGATTGCTTTAGGAAAATTATTCTCCAATTAGTAACAGCGAGCGAGTTAAAACTCAGCTTGAATATCAGATATTTAAGTAAGGATCATAGTGAATTTGTCCTTAGCTTTGGTGTAGTCTCTGAGTTTGATCATTCTCAGCCCATCTTAGAAGAGCATGTTACGCTGGAGTATGATCATATCACGAATGCCTTCAGCTCCATTCATTATTTTTCTTACAAGGAAGTAGCTTACGATTCATTCGTTTCGCCTAAATTATTTTATTCTTTTTAGTTTAATTTGAGAGAACCTTATTTGATGAATGAGGAAAAATACCCCTACTCCCATAAATTTTAAGTTATTTCTGATAAAACTCATAGCAGTTTAACATTCTCTCAACAAGAAGAAAACAACATATTCATCCACAAGCTTATTTCAGTTATTATTATTACAGTTAGATTAATTTTTATAACCATACAAATAATTGTTTATTATTCAAAATCTAGTCCTTTTTAGCTATTAGTTACTGTTAGCCAACAAATAAAGATATTTCTATTGTAAAATCTCTTGTGGGTGTATTTTTAAATGAACCTTTTTGAATAGGAATTATTAGTTTATTTTTGCAAAAGTTTAAGAATTCTTGACAAATTACTCTGAAAGAAATGAAACAAAGCAAAACTAAGATTCATGTTCAAAATATTTAATCAAGTTTTTTAACTTGTTTTAAATTTTGTAATTTTAGCTTTAAGTTGCTTATTTACATGAAGTTGATTCAGCAAACTGATAATTTTGAACGAAAACAAAGCAAAAACATGAGAATATTCTTGTAATAATTTTAATTATTTTTCTTTAAAAGATATGTGCATTATGCATTAAAGGGATGTCTACAAGCTAATTCGAAGGAAACAAAGCCAGTTAGAGCCGTTTATAAAGGGAATGCTTCCTTTTAGAAAACTAAAAACAACAACAGGACAATCTCCTTGGAGTTTTATGGAAAAAAAATGATAAAGACAACTCAAATTAAATCAAAAAAAATCTAGACAGATATTTTCAAATCAAGTAAGGACGTTAAGAAACAATTAGAACCTCAAATTATTCCAATCAATTAAAATTATGTTTGCTTTCTAGCAGCGGATCAATGTAAGCATTTAAGAAAACACATATATCCTGGGCAAATTGAAATAGCATCGATGACTCGTAGCTTTGGAAAAAAAACATTTCGAAGGTGATAAAAAAACAAAAAAACAAAAAACAAAAAAAAACTAAACAATCAAGCAATCAGCTTCCCCCCAGAAAAACAAAAAATTAGCATCCGGCACAGAGAATAAAAGAAATTTATAAGTAATTGGCTAGGTTCCACAGAGAATACCCACAAAGCAGTTCATACAAAAAAAAGAAAATATCAAACTCTCCACAAACTAATTTAAGTGTTTTCTCGATGAATAATTTGATTGTCAGCTAAAATACTGGCACAGCAACAGCAGAAACTAGCACATCTACTGCTAATATTATGAATACTGTCAGCACGGCGACTCAAAAAAACATAGAAGATACCACATGCTCATCTGCTAACGGAGATATGAGCCTCGTAGAGAAAAAGAAAACTCAGCTGAACGGTTAGGACTCCGTGGATGATATGCACCCGATTTAAAATATACTCTCAGCTGAACTAAAAGAGGATTCAACTGGACGGAATGTTAAAAAAGCACTCATTTCGGCAGATATTCTTTCTAATATGCTTGCTCAAAAACGTGAAGGAAGCACAGAATCTCCTCTTTTACCTCCAACCTAATAAACCTAATAGAACTAATAGTAACCTGATACTGCTATGGCAACAGCTGATTCTACTCAATCTTCCAAGAAACTATACTGTAATAGACATCTTTATCTTTGTTCGCCGGATTACCTTGAGTTGAAGTATGTTATCAACCCTTGGATGGATCTTCATTCTCATTTTTCTGTTGAGAAAGCAAAATCCTAATGGGAGGAGCTAGTAGCAGTGTATAAGAGACTCGTACCAGATTCAGTGACTGTGGTTCCTGCGAAAGAGAATCTTACAGAAGTTTGTTTCTTCGGAGATTCTGTGTTTGCTTACAAAGACAAAGCAACATTCGGGAGATTTGCTAAAATTGAGCGGTTCGCTGAGACTGAGTATGTTATGTAATATCTAAAAGACAAGGGTATCCATGGAGAAAGAGTCCCAGAACATATGCATTATGAAGGTTCAGGTGAAACCATGGTATGGAATAATAAGATTCTTGTAGGGTATGGTTGCAGGAATTCAAAAGAAATCATATCATATCTCTCATCGCATTACGATCTCGAAGTCATAGGATTGAATCTTATAGATCCTGAGTTTTACCATCTCGACACAGCGCTATTTCCCATTTCAAACGATCTCATAGCAATTTATGAGGATGCATTCTCTGAAGAATCCAAGAAAATCATCAATTCACTAGGTTGTGAGATAATGCATCTCACATACAAGGATGCGAAAGAATTTGCACTCAACAGCACTGTCATAGGCAAACATGTGATAGTCCATTACGAAGCAGAGAATTTCATCCATAAACTCCAAGAAAAAGGATTCACTGTGCATCCGGTTGATGTCAGCGAATTCATAAAATTTGGAGGAGGTCTTAAATGTCTGACATTCTAGCATTATCTTGCGTGAACTCAACAGAAAAGATAGAGAGAAAAATCAAATTCTTTGTATATTACAAGATGTATATAATTTTCAGGTATTTTCTTCTTCTCTTTTCCTAGTCATAGATTACAATTATTTGACTGGTTTGTGCTACATATTTAGTCATATCCTCTTTTAATACTAAAGCTTAGCTAGGCATTGTTTTTTTTCCTGACATTCCTCATTTATCCATTTCTTTTTTCTACATTGCCATTTTCAAGAAGAGTACAAAAAGATAAAATATCCAAAAGCAGCTATTAAATAAACCAAATCTCCCAAACTCTTTGCTTAAATTTATTTGAGAACATTTTACATTTAAAAAAAATGAAAAAAAAATAGACAATTCAAATGATACAAGTTCAAACTATTATTGCTCAAATAACTTTGTAGATATTTCAAACATGTATCATGTGTATCTTCACTAACCCATATGTAAAAACAGATAGGCTGCATAATACCATAATAATTATAATTTATTACTTTTCTTGAAATTTTCTTCTTTTTTGAGAAATACATACACACACAGATGTGTAGTTTGTCCACCACAAATACTATTTTGGTTAATTCCAACTTTCGAGGATGGAAATCACACAAGTGAGTCTTTTTATGATCGGTTTAATTAATCATTCTTTTTTATTTTTTCCCCCTCTTTCCCATCTTTCTGAAATTTTTCTATTTCCCTAATATCAAATTACTTATCCTCTATAATCACACTTTGGGGTCGTATTAATACGCACTAAATTAGCATCATATGGCTAAATAAGTCCTGTTATAGATGATCACAAAGAAAGTAATTGTTTTTTGATTATATATACATATTTATCAAATAACCTTACATTTATCAAATAAAATACAGATTATTTAATTGAAAATAGACATGTCATCTAAGACATACATTTAGTTACTTTTGCCATCAGGGAATAGCTCTTTAGTTGTATTATTTATGCCAAAAACCGTTTCACAATTCCAACAGCAAACTTTAATGGAAAATAATAAACTCGTTTTAGAATAATTCAGCTTGGAGTCTTCAAAGAGGATTGAATTTCTTGCGAAGCTTTATTTAAAAATGATGAAAAATGCTGCTTTTATCTCTTTGTAAGACAAGCTTAATGTAGGCTTCCTGAAAAAGAAGAAAGAGTTGCAACTAGATTCTATGTATAAGGTGACAGACTGGCACGATAATGAGCTCGTTTATGAGCTAGTTTATCTAAAGAATCGCCTTGGAATACATCTTTCTGTTAATTTCCTTCTCTTTTTGAAGATTCATCGATTTCTGATTTCGTAGGCAATAAGAATGTTGTTGTAGATCTAAAATGCTTAGTAGTTAGCATGATGTTCGTCGACGATTTTGATTTATTGACTTTATGAAGATCGTCAATTTATTACATCGATTGAAATGGCTATCTATGAGATAGTTCATCTAATTTTATTTTTTGATTTCTCTCAGAGAATGCAAGTGTTTTTGTAGCTTGTTTGAAATGACTGGGTTAATGTGGCTCTTAGGAATCTTGGTTGTGTTGTTCAGAACTTGCAAGACTTGGATTTGTAGTACATTTACTCATGTTAGAATTACTTTTATTTTCCTATTTATTACGAGGTTCTATTCTTGATAGTTTTACACTTCCTTTAGTTTAGGGAAACATCTTTTGGAAATGTGATTTGGTGATTGTTGAAACATACAATTAAATCGCTTTTTCTCTATTTGAATCAAGGATTAAAGAGGTAGGCTCATCTGAAGCAGATATTTTAGAAGGTTGATGAAGAGAATCTGATTTTGTACGATTAAAGCTGCTCCTCCTAGTGCTGCATTCTTTTAATTTCTGTAGTTGTTCAAAAGCAGTTAATTATTTGACAAGAACATGAAAAAAGGCTATTTTAGTTTACTTCTTATGATTGATGAGGAATCAATGAAGTAGTGCTTGGTATGCAAGAATCATGATAAAGTGTTTTCTCAGGAAGCTACCCAGAAATGGGAATATGATGTTCAGATTTATTTATGTACTGCGAAATAGTGGAGTTTTCTATATTAAGCTTAATATCCTAACGGGAATATGTTTCTCCGATTTTCTAAATGGAGTTTTCTGTTCTGGGAGGTGGAGCTTATCTGACCCTTCGAATTGATTAGATAACTTCTTTATTGACTGAGTTCGGATTGAGCTCCTCCTCGAACATCTTCTTCAATTCCACTTGCTTTCTCGTTTTCTAAAAAACAAATCCAATTCGATTTAATTATCCAACCATTCATTTTCTTTTCTAAATGTGATTCAAAAAATAAAGAAAGATCTGTTTATTGTTGTTTTGTATTTTTACATTGTATCTCGAAATAATAGTCTCCGGTTTGAGCTATCCAACTCCTTTGTATTTGCGATCATTAAGCGCTTTCGTTTTCATTTTAGCTTAGTTATCTTTCCAGTTAATACTACTCATCATATGCAAGCAGCAATTCTCACATAATTACGATACTCGAC
>Ga0302271_10004933_pt1 | contig 10397 bp, 9 predicted proteins | sample III_Bog_N1_1_FD_198767 | JGI IMG/M metagenome (GOLD analysis project Ga0302271, IMG submission 198767) | Peat permafrost microbial communities from Stordalen Mire near Abisko, Sweden - III_Bog_N1_1 | ecosystem: Environmental > Terrestrial > Soil > Wetlands > Peat | place: Sweden: Abisko... | reverse complement strand
GCAAGTTTGAATAGATTTATGCATAGTTTCTCCGAAAAATCCATGAGAAGAAACGGAGCTTTCTGGAATCTAAGAGCGATGTAAAGTGCAGCAGCAGAATAATGATGAATATTTGATCCGTGATCAAGAAAATAAGCCTTGTACGCGAATTTCATGATTCTAATAGGTGTTTCCCCAATGCGTTCAAGATACTCAGGATATTCGCTCCTAATTTTAAGATCCCTAATCATTGTAGCTATGCACTCCTCAGCATACTTCGTGTTATCTTTCCCCACTTTGGACATGTCATGAAGCTGCCCATCAATTTTCGTGTCAGTAAATTATATCCCTGATTCGAAGCAATTCTCATACATTACAAATCCACATTATCTGCATTTCTACTAATCAGCATCAGCGTCTAAATCATAGTTCACATGACCACACTTCTTGCAAGCCTGTTTATTAATTGGATTCATTATGAAGGATGGCAAGCTAGAGAGATGCAAATGTATGCTTTTTTTTCAATCTAACTAAGATCCTTTAAATCTACCTTGGAATAAAAAAAGCAATTAATAGACACACACACACTTGAAAATAATATCAGTTTTCAATTGAAATCAATCTACTTTATCCTTATTGTTTGTGAGATGGTTTATATTTTACTTTTTTAGCTTGCTTTCTTTTTCTTTAGTAAAACAACAAACCCTTAGATGTTTTTTTTTTCCAAAAAATTATTAATCTTTCTTGCTTTGTTTTTCAACTCTCATGATCTCAAAGTTGTTGGAGTCTTAAAGAGAGATCAAATGAATTGAACTGGAAGAATTCTTTTTATAAAGGAAGAATGAAAGTAATAGTGAAAATACACATTATTTCATAGCAAAATAAATGACTAATATTCAAGAACAACCAACCAAAATATACCCCTCCCTTGCTTTTTTGCTAACAAAACAAAGGACTGAGACTTGCCAATCTCTTAATTATAAAGGATAAGGTGAATTTTTTTTGATTCGGTGATAATTAATTAAAATAATAGTCTGCATCAAAAGAAAATAAATTTGAAAATAAAAAAAAAAGAAACAAAAATTAAGTAATTCCCATTCCAACCTTTTTTCAATAACAGACAGCTAATATCTAATTTTTCATGAGCAATCCCCCGAGCTCACTCACTACATCTCGCTAATGTCTTCTAGGCTTTTTGAAGGGTTTCTAGAGAAACAGGACAATCCACAGGTCTTGGTGTATCTTGAAATTGTTCTATAAATGAAGCCTAGTATTTCCAATCCTAGACAGAAGCAGATAGATATTAGCAAAAAAAGATAAATAGAATGGGCAACTAATAATACTTAATATGCTGATATAGAATGAAATAGTTAGTTTAACACAGCTTTCGCTGAAAAACAACTAATGAAATTAGATGTTTTTTTATTAAACATTTTCAAAAATTGAAATGCGTAATTGAGCTTTTATTGTGAGATCGAAAGAAGAAAGATAAGAAAGATAAGAAAGATTTAAATTTGAATTCAAAAAACCATGAAAATAGAAAGACATAATAGAGATTGAAATAACATATTCAACCCAAAAATAAAACAATAAAATACATAAACATAAAAAAATAAATAGCTAAATAAGCATTAAACTTCAAACAACAACTCAATGCAATCCCTTATATTCGCTGTTAATTGCTCCAATTACGCATCTGGAGGATCGTTCATGGGATTTACAAATGTCTGGGGAGTTAGAAAGGATAATTGGGTATTTCTGACTTATTTTATTAGTTTTGCTAACGGAATTCAATTATCCATACATAGTAAAAAAATCCTAAGTTATTTTCAATGAGTAAAAATAATTTCAAAACCCTTTCATCCTAGCTTATAAATCTCTATTTTTAGTGTTAATTTTTACAACTGCAACGACAAATTGCTATTTTTAAAATTATTTTTTCATTCGATATAATTTATCCCTTAAAACATCAGATTAATTCCTGGATTTTTGTTCAGGAAGGCAATTAGATCTTCTCTCAGTATTTTGAAGATCGAAGCTTTACGAGAAGCTACTACTGAAGTAGTCTAAACAGAGTTCGCTGTTATTGCGCTTACTTCACCAATAAACGCTCCACTTTCTAGTTCTCCAATGTCAGCTTCTGGGCAATTTATGAACACAAAATTTCCTTTTTTCACCACAAACGCATAGGTTGCTAGATCTCCAACTTTCCACATGACTTCTCCTTTCTCGACTTCTTATTCTTTGAGAATCATTTCCAGTTAGGTTTTTTAAGACTAGCCCATTTCATTGAAAACCGAGTTTCTGATTGTTAAACAAAATTAAAGGTTTGCTTATTCAAAAAATGTTATCAAAATCCTTTAAATTACTTGCAAAGCACATGGAGAGCATTGGATTTGCGTGCGTCAGTTAGAGTCATGAATTTTCTAATTACAGGACCATCGCCTCCACAACCGTCTCCAAAAATAAACTTGAAATCATGTTTTTCCAAAGTCAGCAATCTAAGTTGTGTTACAGCCTCAACTCTTTTAAATATTTAAAAGAAAAACAGATTATTACTCTAAAATAATGTAAATATATTCCTAATCGCTTTACGTTGCCATACGCTTTCCTCCATGACAAATCAAAGCAGTCTCACCGAAGTATTACCCTGTTTAATAGAATCTCTCGAATCTAGCAAACAAATAAAAAAACCAATAAGCCATCTTGCACTTATGTTTCTCTTAAAATCCCTTACTGATTCGTTTTACTTGATGAGTATACTCTCGCAATACCACTCTCAATAATGTAAAACTTATTTCCAACAGTATTCTCTTTAACAACTATTTATTTTGGATCATAGAGCTCCTCGACAAGTGAATCCAACAACCATTTCATGTTCTTAATCGTAAGATTTTCAAAGATATTGATAGAACTCAGAAGATCCACTCTTCTAAGAATATCTAAGTTTTTATTGCTTCCAGTTGGATGCAAGATCAGAGTATTTTCGATTCCTGGTCGAGCTATTTTCAGCCCAGTGTCTTTCATAAGATCCTTCTCTGCAATATGGATGAGTAACATTTTATTCTTCACATGCATAGGAAGATTCGCAAGGACAGCTTAAGGAGTATGAATAGGAGGCACACCTGCTTCATGGATAATGATATCATTGTTGAATTTCATATTCACAAGTTATTCGTATCGTTTTTGTCCAAAAATGCCTTGCTTGTAAAATTCTTTGAGCCTTTAAAAATAAGAATAAAAGTGAGAAAGTTTTAGTAATTTTTCAAAATGAAGTAGCTAATCATTACACTTCAGGATTGTAGAAAGTATCTGCTGAGTAGTAGATCGATCTGTTCATGAGATCGCATTCAAATCCAATGCAAGGAATTGTATGAAACGCATAGAAGAAATTGAAATAAGCTCCATAGATGTTGAGAGTTGTTCCGAGTGTCACAGGACGAAATATAAAAAGATGTTTCAGTTCTTCAATACCCATCCCACTCAAGGCACTGTATTTTCGAAGGAAACTAGCCATGATTGTTCTGGTTGTGATAACTTCAACTCGGCTGTCATCAAGGAGTTTTGTAAATGTACCAGCATCATGGTCAGCATGACAATGCGTTATAATAATTGCATGAATCAGCACACTGGGGATACCCATGTCTCGAAGAAATTATGAGCTGAATGGAGGAGGATCCACCATGATGCCTTTCCCGTAAATCCATATTATAAAACCAGTAGTACTGCCCTTAGGATCGAAACCTGTTAAAATATAAAAATATTCATGAAAAAACAGAAATTTTTCACAATATTTCCAAAAAATTACCATGAGAAGACCCTAGAATTGTGATGCCAAAATCAGGAGGAGTAATTGAATTCGACTGATTGTCTTGGATTTATATCCCCGCAATACTCTTCATTTGTCCTTACTTGCTAGACCATACAGCTATTTAGTCAGATAGGATTGTATTTGCATCCTCAACATTTGTTCTATCATGATTGAAAGATGACATCACATTGTGTTTTCTTTTAATTTCTGGTTCTTCGATCATCATACTACTTCTTCCTACATTATCAAAAGCTTCAATTTGATGGTTCTGAGATCTCACTTCGTCTTTAATTTTAGCAAGAAGTTATCCATTTTAGATGATTGTAAATCCTTCATCAGATTTTTTGATTACTAATGTGTTTGAATCTTTAGTAATTGTAACTTCGCCTTGCTCGTTAAACACTAAAAAACTCAAAAGAGTATCGACTAGAAGAGGCTCACTTGGATTCATAGGATTCTAAGTGTGTGTTTACAAATAGACAAAAACCATCATTTTAAGAATTAATTGATGTTGTAATGATATTTTGTTGAAAATAAAGTAAAAATCTTACCTTTGCAAATACTTTAAGTTCTTTATCGAAATCTGGAATGCCATCTTTAGGATATGAATAATAGTAATCTTCTTCTAAATGCTACAAGAATTGAATTATTATTTTGACTAAAACATAATATTTTTTTCTCTTTCTTACTTCAAAACTCAGTGGACCAAGGAGTGTCTCCTAGAACACCGTTCGGACTGCTCTTTCAGCTTCGCATGTACAAATAAGTGTGCATTTTCGTTTTTTTACGAAGAAATTGAAGTAAGCGGGAAACTCAAATTCTGCGACATTGACTCCATTTTTTTTATTAAACCGCTAAGAAGGTAAAATATAAAATGTTGGAACTTCTTGTCCAAGATTTAAGGAATCCTTCACTGTCTCTGGAGGAATGCCAATTTAAATTGGACCCAACAAAGTCTTCACAACTTATCCTCCTCTTTTAAGAGAATAAGTTTAATTTTTCTTAGCTTCCTCGATGCTGGAGGCTTTGCATTTCCCATTCGGATCCTCTTCGATCTGTTTATTTATTTCCATGACAATGAATTTGCCATCTTCTTCTGTTTGTAAGCAGCAAGCCATTTTCTAAAAATGTTCTTTTTTTTTATTTGATTTGTCTTATTTGTTTAAATAATTAATGCAGACAATTATTCAATAAGAGGGTTAGTTCAGTCTTAGAAAATTTTCTAACAGAATAGATAAAATTCTTGGAAATGATTGAATAAGCCATCATTGAATTCGTCATGAAAGTCAAATGTGTTTTGGTAATAGAGAAAGTCAAACCTAACCAAAAAAAAAAATAAGATTTCAAGCTAAATAATTTGTGAAATAGTCTTTAAATTATTTTATAGTGCTGCGATTAGTAATAGTTCTAGGAGGTTTAATGGTATATATCTCAAGGCCTTTCAAAATAAAGGTATTTTTTATTAAAAAAAAATGTAAATGAATAATTATGAAATAATAAAAATTCGAACATCTAAAAAATTTATTTAAATACCCAACTAACTAATTAGTTCCAAAACAATCAATATTATTTGTTTGCTAAACTAGAATGGCCTAATATTAAGATTAGAAAATAATTGAATAAGTTTAAACATCATTAAAAAGAGAGAAATGTATGTACTAATTGAAGGGCAGCATTTTTATAAAAGATTGAATTATTGTTTCTTTTATGTTCATAAGAGGGGGTGATGGATTGAGTCATATTACAAATTAATCTTTTGTTGATAATAAGGTACTTTCAAAAAACAGAAACTACCTTTCCCTTATCTCTCTTTTCTTAAACGAAACTAAAATGAACTCTGAAACAGAACAAACAACACCAGTAATTTCTATGGATTAACCTGGCACTGAATTGAGTACCCAAATTGCAGTACCTTCATCTTCTCCATTACAAGACAATACTATTTCCACTGCAGTTGGTACTCCTGCCAGTGATACATCGAATCTTCCTGGTTTAAGTGTTCCTAAAAAAAGTAAAAAAATATTTATGAAGATGTTTAAAAGTTTAACGATTTTCATATTTTATTGCATTAGCTGTGAACGTCTAAGGGTACCATAACCCTAAGAGCTAATCTGATAATCCATTTATGGCAAAACAGAAATCCAGCAAGCAGCGAACATAACTAGGAAATTCCTCTATTAAGCTTGATCGAATAGATGAAAATATAACGCAAGGAAAGTAAAATCTTCGTCTAAATCGATCTACCTCTCCTGGAATAAACACGAGCAGCTAGATAAAGAATAATTTGAATCAGCAAGTTGTCTCAGCGAATCAGTTGAAATCTGCTAATGTTTTGACTGTAATAGTTTAGTTTCTTATTCTTTTTTGTTGCTAAATTATTTATTTTCTGTTGAAAAAAGTCTTAGAGACAGTAAAAATCAGCTGTTTCATAAAATGAAAACAAAGGAGAAAAACTACAACCAAAGGGGCTGTTATCCAGTACTTTAAAGCCTCTTAGCTCAACTGGAGACTAACAACCATCACTTTAATAATAAATTCCAAAATTATAAAGTATCCCTGAGCTATCTAAGTCAGTGATTTTTTAAAATTAACGACTTTTTGGGTCACAAGTTGTACTTGCTCCAAAAGTGCCCTCTTCTAATCAGCAATATATGATAGATGCAAGATCTGTAGGACAAAAAAAGCCATAAACTTCTTCAGCAAGCATAGGAGGCAATCATAGTGGAACGACCAACTCAACAAATGGAAGAGACAATAGTCAATTATAAGTAAATTTCTTACAATTAAAATAAAAAATAATATTTTAATTGTTTTTTTTTCTTTCTTTTTTTCTGAATAGTTTTATGTTGGAGGTGGTAACAATTCTGAGAGAATTCGCAAGCTAATGGCTAAGCGTGAAGGTTGGGTAGAGACAAAAGATGCTACTTCAATGTTTGTCCATTTTAAATGGCAGTAGACTACTCGAGGGTATAAGTATGAGAAATTAGTTGACAATAACAATTACAAGTAAGTTGTGAATCATTTTGAGTTTCATCATGAGATTTCTAACAAACAATACTTAGTGAAGAACTTAATGAGTTTTTCAGAAGGTATTAAGTAGAATGTGTTTGATATCACGCCTTTGACATACGTGATTGATTTCAATGAAGAGAATTGCGATCTTATTCTGAATAATTTCCTTAAATTTTTCGAGACGAACATGCCGGTTGAACTAAAGAAAAGATAACAAAATCTACAAAGTAAAGCAAATGAAATACGAAGAATTATGAGGTAGTTCTAAGCGTAGAATGGGCAGTCAAGCTCTGAGAAACTATTCAACTAATTGCATACTCGCTGGTCACTGCAGGATACGTTCCTAGATTAAGATAGCAGTACATATATGTGGCTACTCAAACCGACATTCCTCAATAGAGGAAGAGGAATTCATGTGTTCAATAGTCTTTAATTACTTGAGAAACTCATATCAGATTACACAGCTGGTTTTGAAGAAAAAATGCTTAAAAAATAAGAATCCAAATAGCCTGAAGATCAGACATCTACACCTCAAAATGCTCAAAATCAAGAAAAAAAGCAACCAGAGGAGAATAATAATAATTATGGAAAAGAGAACCTCCAGATATAACCAACAGCATAATAATAGTAGATTTAATAATCTTCTTCAACTTCACAGTCCACAATACCCTCTACAACAGTCTCAGAAACCAAAAAAATAAGTTAAAGTGGTACCTCATTTTAGATTAAAAAAATCAAACCTTTGTAATAAGGCACGCGAGGAAACAGCACAAGTGTCTTAGTTAAATCTGTTGCCCCTCCAGCAAAAAAGGAAAAAGAAGACCCTAATAAATATATTCGGTCGATTCCAGCTGGCCCTTGCATCTTGAAGGCAAGTTAATTTGTTGTACAGAAATATATCGAAAAGCCACTTCTGATAAACAACAGAAAATTTGATATTCGTGTATGGGCGTTAGTTTCTCAGAATCTAGATGTGTATTTCTTTCGCGAAGGCTATATGCGACTATCTAGTTCTGAGTTCAGTACAGATGAAAATTAACTGGATAATTTATTCATTCATCTAACAAATAACGCAATTTAGAAATACAGTGACAGCTATGGGACGTTTGAGAACGGAAACATGTGGAATTTCGATCATTTATGGCATTTTTTAGAAATCCATTATAAAGGATCAGATGAAAAGCAACCTGCGTAGTTCTACAAGAAGAAAATCGTCGATAAAATCAGGGAGATTATTCTGATAACTTTCAGCTCAGTGAAGAGAAAACTGAATCAAAATGACAGAAAGCATTGCTTTGAAATGTTTGGATTTGATTTTCTGATTGACGCTGATTTGCATACTTGGCTGATTGAAGTTAACACAAATCCAGCGATTGAAGAATGTTCAGCAGTAACTTAAGCACTTATCCCTAGGGCTTTAGGTAAGCATTACAAAGCGATACAAAATATTAGTTACTTTGATTTGAGGATATTAAATTATTTTCTTCATTATTTTTGTAGATGATGCATTCAAACTCACAATCGATTAAATCTTTCCAAGAAGATAATACTAATAGTAACAAGGAGCACCTAAATCAAAAGAAGAATAGATTGGAAAAAACGAAGGAAAAGATGAACTAAAATCAGAAATACAAGGAAGCAGCAATGAATAAGAAAACAATGTTAAAAATACATAAAATAATAAGGAAAAATCAACTTCGGGGACTGAAGCTCTTTCGAATAAAGTAAAAGACACACAATGTCCTTCAAAGGAAGATCTAGAGGAAACATTTCCTATTCGTGGCTATGATGATAACTTCAATATGTGGTAAAAATATTATTTTTGAAAAAAAAAGGATTTAAAAAATATTTTTCTTTTATTAATGAATAACCTTTGTTTTAACGAAAATAGGGAATTACTTGGGAATCTCAGAGAATCATCAAACGTGGAGGGCAAGAAGAAGTACAAGCCATCAAAATGAGAAATAACCTGCAAGCATATTCATTTTATTAGTGATTCATGTGTATTCTTTGTATGTTACTATCCCCTAAAGAAGGAATTCTACTATTTCCTAGAAACCCTAATTGATTTCAAAAATTATTAATTTTTTTGCGTTAATTTAATTCTTAATTTATTTTTTCTTTGACCATGGAAGATACTAAAGTCTTAAACAGTGATTTAAGTGAATTTTGGAAAGAGTTTAAGCTCGATGACGATGGTGATTCTGATCCCTCAAATCTCCTTCACATTTGTGAAAGTTCCAACTTGAAATTAGGAACTGCTGGTAGAATCTATGACTGTGTAAGTATTTGTGCAACATTTGGATGGTTTTAACATTGGAAAAATGATTGTTTGAATTGATCAGTCGATGATTCTTGGGAAGTACTTACTCCATTAGAATTATGAAGGGAATCTAAGATTGAAAGGAAAGAGAGTATTGGAATTAGGTTGTGGTACTGGCAGCCTTGCGATTATGCTTGGTTCGATTGGTAAAGGAATCATAAGATTTATCATGTTTGCTGATAAGTTTGCATGTGATTTATTATTTTTACAGGATGTCATGTCATAGCTAGTGATCTTGAACTCGCAAGGAATCTTGTAGACAAGAACATAACCGCTAACTAGCATGCTATTATCTAGCAAGGTGGTAGTGTTAAATTTGAGTCTCTTGATTGGTAAGCCTGATAAAAGATAATAAAAGTCGATTTTTGTTAAATTAATGGCATTTTTTGTTTTAAACTGAAAAGGAATCAAAGCGAAGAAAGAATTGTAGATATTTTGCGAAAAATAATTGTCGAACCCGTCGATTATATTGTAGCTGCAGACACGTGCTTTAATTCTAATGCCATTTAATAGTTCTTCAAAGTAACAAAATATCTTGTTGTTTGTTGTTTTATGCTCTCATTCTGAATATCTTTTTGTCTTTGTAATTTATTTAGACTCTAGATCAAGCCAAAAAATATTGTCTTCGTTCTCCTGGAGCAGAGATTTTTCTGGCGTACAAACTGAGACTACATGAGGATATCAATGATGAACCAATTACATAAGTCTTGAAAAAGTATCAATTCGAGGGATAGAGGGTAAATATTACAAGTTAAATTATTGAAAAATAGATCATATTGTTTTGCTAAAAAATAAGGTTCACAAATCTGAAATGGATGAAAACTACAAGCAGAAAGATATTGAGATCTTTAGACTCTCTTTTGAATAGGAATGAAATAGATTCAAAGTCTATTTACTAAATTAGATTGGATATGTATTTTATGGTTGTTTTTAAACGGACTGTATTGATATTGTTATTATTCAAATATGACGAGGAGGAAACTTAATTCTTGATTGTTTAAAAGCTCTCAATGATGGTCATGATGGGCTTGAGCACACGCACATACATACAACAAAAATGAAGAGTTGGATAGAATTTATTCCTTTAATAATTCGATTTTTTTTAAAGTTAAGTAAAAATGAAGATTCTTTGAATTATGTAGAAAAAACACTCAAAAGCTCCAATAGCATTAAGACCCAGTTGCATACTTCTAACTAAATGACAGAATAGGTAGGTAGTGTTGCTGAGCGAAATTCTTTTTCACAAGAAGGAGGAGGAGGAAAGAGCATTCA
>Ga0302271_10004931_pt1 | contig 10399 bp, 4 predicted proteins | sample III_Bog_N1_1_FD_198767 | JGI IMG/M metagenome (GOLD analysis project Ga0302271, IMG submission 198767) | Peat permafrost microbial communities from Stordalen Mire near Abisko, Sweden - III_Bog_N1_1 | ecosystem: Environmental > Terrestrial > Soil > Wetlands > Peat | place: Sweden: Abisko... | reverse complement strand
CCTTAATAAAAACTAACCATTTAACATAAGCACGGTGTTTTCATATTAATTTCTCTTTTATTCATGGGTGTTGGAAATTAAACATTAAAAATATCTTTCTATCAATCAATAACCCCTTGAGATTTGTTTCCCTATGGGCATGTCTTAGTTTATAAGTTATTACTGTCTTACTTATTTGTTCCTTACTGTTGATATTTCCAGTTATTGCTGCTGAGAAAACTAACTCAAAATATAGTTGTGATATTTTTCTTCTTGTGAATTCTTTGATGAAATCTCGTAAATATTTTCGACTATTCAAAAAATCAACAATGAAAAGGAGCTACTTTTAGTTAAAATTAACACTAATTACTCATAAATCATTACCTTTTCAATGAAATTCAACCAGAAATAATGACTGGGGAAAGAGAGAGAGAAAGAGGAATAAAATGTGTTAATAAATTCACTCTCTCTCTCTTTGCATAACCTTCTATCCCTTTTTTTCATAATCACACATAAAAGAATATTATCACCACTAAAGATAACACATATACACATAAATTTATTAAATTTCAATCTTTTTTCCCTTTATCCCTCCTCTCTTTTTCAATCTATCTCACCTCTCCTCTGATCATACCAACTCGATCTCCTTCTTCTTTGCTGCTATTTTCCCTAAAACTGCCTTAATGTGGGAGGCTGTAAGTTTAATGGTCTGTTTATGCTTGACAATGTCTTCTACTAGCGTATTGATATTCTATTTCTGCATGGAAAGTCATGCGAGAACCTACGCCTTCAAACTAGTATTAATGATCTTCATCTTCGATTTCATGTGGAGTCTCAACGTCTTCATACCACTACTCATCCAATTCATCTCCCCGGAGATGTAAATCACAACTGCTATGTGTAGATTACAAGGTGTTGTCAAACTCTTCTCCACATTAGCTTCATTCACAACATCCTTAACAATATCCTACACACTCTTTAGGTTTCTGATCCAGTAAAATCCAATCAAAACCAAAAATCCTATTCTCTACTTTACACCTTACACTATCGGCCTTCCTTTCCTCATGTCTCTTATGTAATCCAACAATATCCCTTAACTTACTTCTTCATTGATTAACTACTCTAATATCCCTTTATCCTCACATTTTATAATATTTTCTTTGTTTCTTTTAATCATCATGAAGTCCATTATTTCTGGATCGTTACGGTAACATCGAGCCATTCAAAGATATTATGTGCTTCATCGTGTTGAAATCTGATTCTGATTGGCTTGGAATAGCCATACGTACAGGTGTATTCTATCTCCCATATTTTGTGATTCTATTCTTAGACATTTACTACGTCTCTAGAATCTGCTATGACTATCAAAAGAATAAATCTTTACATTAAGCAAGTTACCCTAGGGAAGTACGTAATTTAGTCTTATATCCAATGATATTATTGCTATCCTGGATGTGGATCATGACAGAACGAATTCTCGAAGCCGTCAATGGTGGTCATCAAATAGGTTGGCTGCAATCAATTGACTTGCAAGGTGCAAGCATCAATGGATTTCTGAATTCCTTAGTGTATGGTTATCTATCGATCAACCCATTCAGTTCTTGCTTAGGAAGAAATGAAAATAATAGTAATTTAAACTCTGAAATACTTCAAAGCAAGGATTCGTTATTGAATAATAACTAATCTATCATCCGAAGGGATTAATATTACAATAACACTAGCAATAATACGAGTAATTACAATAATGCTAATAATATCAATCCTGCTAGTAATACCTAACTCAAATCAGATATCAGATCAGATTCAGGAAATTCTATTAGAATTGTTCTAAGAGAAGATAATAATAATTTCAATAATACATATTCGCCCTGATCACAAATAAAAAATAAACAAAATAAGAGATTCACCAAAATAATTGCAGAATCATGTTTGCCTCAAACGAATAATATCTGCCTCAAACGAATAACAACCACGAGCTAACAGACACTTTAGATCCTAGTAATATAATTAAACTGCGATACCACCTCATTAGCATACCAATTAATGGGATAAATCAGCAGTTTTCTCCTTTTTTTAACTTTATTCCTCTTCCCCCCCTCGTCCATATCAAAGTATTTAAAACTGTATATTGTATAATATTAGAATGAATTTATCAAATTCCCCTTTAGAAATGCATTGTTTAAAGAATCAAAATAGAGGTATTTGAATAAGATACAACTCTAGGGAAAAGATGGAGACTACATATTTGATTGAGAACATAAATTCTATGTAAAAATAACTCCATGTGCTTTTATGTCTTAAATCTTCCTATCCTTTAATAATACTCTCTCTATTTATCTAATCTCATTATTCTATCTTCTTCTGCGCTGCATATGAGAAGCTCGCTGATTCATATGAGAATCCTTAGAATTATTTGAATACTTGATTTTTCATTGAATTCTGTTCTACACTCATTGGGTTCATTTGCAGGAAATACTTATCAAAGTATTACACTGAATCTTCTTACTTAATCTCAGGGATAAAAGGTGGTTTGTATTATTTTTTCAGGAGTACATTCCAGTCGATACTCATGAACCAAGGATGATCTTTAACTTCATGTGCGCCATTGTGTCCTAATCTCATCGCTGGATCTTTCTGCAATAATCCCGTTACTAAATCCTAACACATTTCTGTCCAGTTTTTATCCATTTACACTTGATTCGTTTAGATTTACGTAAACAATTCTTATCTTCCTTCTTCGCGATAAAACGGTGGCAATCCAGTTAGTAGCTCATATATCAAACATCCAAGTGTCCACCAATCTACTGTCTTGCTGTATCCTTTGTTTTGGATGATCTCCGGTGCGAGATATTCGGGAGTGCCTACAACAGATTTAGCTATTTAGTTGCCGCCCATGTTTTGTTTTGATAACCCGAAATCAGTGATTCGTATGTACCCTTGTTTGTCGATTAAGACATTCTCTGGTTTCAAGTCGCGATATGCTACGTTTTTAGAATGCAAGAACTCCAAGACTAACACCATCTAACTCACGTAAAAACGAGTCCTAAATAAAAAGAAAAAGAATATGTTAAATACTCTAGGTGTAAATAGAAGAAATACAAAAATCAATCAGTATTACTGTCCTAAAATGCCTCAAAAGAACAATCAATGGAAATAACAATAATAATAATAACTGTAACTGAAAGAGCCTAATGGAATGAATGAAATTGTATTTCTTTATTAACAAGGGGGATTTAGTTAAATTAATAATAAAATATGCTCTATCATCTGTTCAAGTATTCTTATTAAATCAAAATAAGTGAAACATCTAATCTATTCATCAACATCTTGGCTTACTCCTTAACCTCCCACTCATAAATAAAACAAACTAAGAATTGTTATAATTCTTAAAATACACAATGTTTGGATTCTTTCATACAAAAGATAAATGGATATTAAATACTATCCTTTTCCCTCCAAAAGTATCTTTGAGATGGCGCTAAAAATCCCCTATAATAGCTATTCTATTTGTACGACATGTTGTTATGCAAAAACTAATGCATTTTTTGTGAATATTTATCTCCCCTCCCCCTTGAAAAATATTGAAATCTTACTGATCTTCATTGAAGTTCTTCCTCTTAGACAGGAGATTGAAGAGTTCACCACCTGCGCAGTATTCCAAACAGAAATACAATTTCTTGTCACTTTAGAAGGAGTGTTTCATTTTAATAATGAACGGATGGTTTAACTCCACGAGTAAGTTCCTTTCGACCATGACATTCTAATCTTATCTGCGCTTCTAAATATGATCTTTCTTGAGAATCTTCATCGCGTACAGTTTCTTCGTGTCTTTCTTCTTGACAAGGACAACTTTCGCGAAGGATCCTTTTCCTAAGACATTCTTCAACTCAAAGTCATCAATTGTTAGTTTCTTGTCCTCAGGTTTAGTATCCATTCTGTTTAATCAGAGATATCCTATTTATATGCTTGCTTTAGCTGAAAAATCTTAATGAATGTCTCTTTAAAGCCTGCTTTTTTTTCTGCGCTGCTTTGTTAATATCCTTTTTTTCCTATTTGTCTTTAGAGTAGTATTCTATTCCAACTAGTTCAACACAATGGATTCCTTTGTAGTAAACTCTCTTTCTCTCTCTTTCTCTCTGTTTATGTTAGCAATGTCAGCGTATTTCCAAACTCTTTGTTATTTGGTGTGTATTCTATTCTTTTAAAACTCTATTTTGTTGTTGCGTTATTCTCTGATGATTTCTTCCCCTATTTTTTCTCTGCTGTCTCCCTCTGAATAAAAAAAATAATCTTTCGCAATTTGTTTCAGAAAATATTAATAATAATTCATTCGGTGTTATTTCTTGTTTTTCTTCTTCTTTCAATGGTTGAAGAGTTTAATTATTATCAAGATAGACAACCAATGGATCTATCCATAGCTGTAAGGCATATTAATAATAAATATTAAATCCTCTCAAGAACAGAGATCTTTTTCAATGGATGGCTACAGAATCGAAGACAAAGAATATCATATTAGATTGTTCTAATTAATAATAATATTAACAATTCAATGTATTTGGTTATCATTCAATATTATGTTTCTTTGCTTCTTTTTCTATGTTAATCGATTACTTGGAGTAATAAAACCATTAACGCTCCAATTCACAATAACATACATTAATATTCGCATTTAGTTTTTTAAATCCAATCAATTGTAATTCACTTTTATGTCATGCACACTCATTTTTATCATCGCTGTTTGTATCTCTTATCTTACTTTTATCCTTACCCTTTATGATGTATTTGAAGACAATAATCATTGATGTCGTTCCTCTCTACATCCTCTCCATTATTTCTCCCTCTTTCCTTTTTCTTTTCCTTTTCTTCCCCTCCAACATACTTAAGTTATTTATTTAGATTATCAAAATACTCTAATCCTTCGAGTTTACTAAATACTAATCTTGCAAATCTCTCATACGGCATGATACTTCTGCTTATTGGATTCTCAAATAACTCCAACTGTCTCAAATGCATTAGCTGCATCAATGGATCTAACTATTCCAAGGATTCTATGTTCGAATTAGCAATGCGTAGACTCATCAGAATAGGAAACACTAAGTGAATACCTTCAAGGGAATCTACTGCGAAAGTTATATTAGTTAGCTCAAGTCTCACAAGCAGTGGCACAGAAGGAAGATTCCTGAATTGAAATATCGAAGAGGAGGATGATTATGCATTAGTAGAGGATGAGGAGTATTATGTTGAGTTTTATGATTAATTCTGTGATTAGTATTGAGGTTGCTAAATAGAGTTACTGATGCTAATACAAAGCAAGTTAGGATATTTCTGATCAGATTCTTTCATTTGCTGGGTAATCTAACTCAATGTCAAATTCTCCAAGGAAACAGCAATAATCTCAGAAGGGTCATCAAGATCACTGTCATTGACTTTATTAATTGCTGAGACATCGAGTTATGATGATGCTGCTAGTAGTAGTGATGGTTTTTCTTCAACTACGGCTATCAGTGGTGATGAAGGCGAGGGAGAATCTGATACATCAGACAAAGCTTGAGTAGCATTTACGAATAGTTCCTATGGATTTTACATATTCTAATGTCTATTTACTTTCCTTGGCATTCTTGAATTTATTCAACAGAAAAATTGTTATCAGGAATGGAATTGCTTGTCTGTAGATATCAAAAATATTAATTATTTCTATTGTGTGTCTGTGCAGCTTGTTTCTTTTTTAAATATGAGAATATCTTAATTAGAGGGAATTCTACTAATTATTGGAAGCTTCTTGGTGATGACACTTGAGATTAATAGATAAATAGATTGTTGTGTTGGATGCAACAAATAAGAAAATGCGTTATTCGATGTAACCAGCATTGTTGTGAATAAATCCATTTATGTATTCTAAATACAATTTCATTTATTCATTGATGGGAAAAAATACACACCTTTTGCTAGTGCTTTCTTTGTAGGTGGTTTACTCTGTACAATACAATAATTATTCCAAAAAAATACAAGTGGGCACTCCTTTTAATTGGCTCATAATGAACTTGATATAAACAAAAATAACCAATTATCCATTTAGTCCAACAGTCAGTTCCATCTTTATCTCTATCACTCTTTCATTCAAAATATTCTCTTTCTTCGAATAGCAGTTTAGTTCCTGGATTTTAATCAAGAAATTTAAGCAGATCTTAATGAGCAATCCTGAATGCTTTAGTTTACACTCTCGCAACAAGATAACTTACACTCTTCTACGCAGCTGACTAAATCGACTTTGTATCGCCAATAAACGCACCTTATCCTACTAGCACTAATGAATGCTTGAGGACTATATTTCCATGCAAAAAATCATCCAATTCAGTATTACTATTCTTATTATTATTATTATTATTATTTTTATCTTCAATATCCATGATCTCTCCTTCTTCTATTTCATCTTATTCTGAGGATATATCACTGCTATTACTACAACTATTACTACTACTATTACTGCTATCCATCATATCCTCACTACTAAACGGCTTCTAGCTGATAGCTAATATCTGTTCATCAGTGAGGGTCTAATGAGATTTAAACATCAAAAGTTCTCCTTCTTTAATTAAAAACGAATCTTCTGTTTTTTCATTCTATTTCCAGAGTATCTGCCATTGCGGAATCGTAAACTCCTTCATGATCATCTCCAATTATGTTTTCTAACTCTGCTCCAGCTCACATAATATTGAATTCCTGAAAATTACACAAATTCCATTTAATCTTCTGTGATTATTCTCCCTCTTAAAAACCTCTTACATTTCGATGGCGACAATAGCAAGTGACTTGCGTGCTCTAGATAATTAAATGAGCCTCTAAAGGACTACACCCGTACCTCCATTTTATCCACCAAATAAAAAATTCACATCATGTTTCTCTAACGTCAATAAAGTGCAATCCACCAATGCCTCAGCTCTTAGTTTTTGTTTTACCAAAAAATAATCAAAAAGCTGAGAATCAAAGTAATATAACTAATTTACTTTGCGACTCGCTTGCAATTAGGTTCAAACAAGCATATCTCCCCGAAGTAGTCACCAACTTAGAATAATTTATCAACCCTAGTGATGAAATGATAAATATTTCAAGAAAAAAAGGAGAAATAAACCCACTCCAAAACAAACAAATCTCCTTCCTAAAAGCATGCCTAATACCCTGTATGCTTACTCTGAAAACTTGGCTGAGCTGATCCTGACGATGCCTTGCTGTATAATGTAGAACTTAAACCCTTAATCGCCTTCAGAAAAGATCGTCTCCCCATTGTTAAAATACTCATAATTAAATGCATCGATGAGATGCTTGGAGTGCTTAATCGACAGATCCTCGAAAAGATCTATCTTCGATATCACATCGAGAGTCTTCAGCAGTTAGACTTCTGATTTCTTGATGTGTTAATGAAGCACAATCGTGTTTTCGATCCCAACGAGAGGTATCCTTAATCCACTGTCAGGAGATAAATCCTTCCCTGCCATGTGAATCACCCAAAGTTTTTCCTTGATGTGATCAGGTAAAGCAACTAGCACAGCTTAAGGAGTATGTATTGGTGGTACGCCAGCCTCATGGAGAATCAAGTCATAAGATTCAAAATCAACATTGGCTAATTGATCACTACGAGTTTAGGATATTTTGTTTTCAGCACAGAATCTACGAATCCTATTTGAGAAAAAAAAGAAATGATAAATGGGAATATTATGAATTATCCCCTCAAAGCTGACTCTGTTGGATGATAGAATGTGTCAGCAGAGAAATATATTGTCTTATGACTCACCGTGACTTCAAATCCCAGACACGGAATCGTGTGGAAAGCATAAAAAAACCTAAATGATGCTCCAAAGATATTTAACTTTGTCCCTATGATCACAGGACGAAAAACAAACAATTTCTGCAGTTCCTCTCTGGAGAGCTATGACACAGCTGAGTATTTCCTTAGGAAGCTATTCATGATCGTTGGAGTTGTGATGACTTCAATTTTTTAATCAGCTAAGATCTGATGGAATGCACCAGCATCATGATCAGCATGACAATGGCTGATGATAATCCCATTAATTAACGAATAATTTATCCCTAGCGATTTCATGTAATCGTTCGAAAAAGGTGGAGGATCAACCATTATCCCACGACCGTAGATCCACACGATAAATCCACTGGTACTCCCATTTGGATCAAACCCTAAAAAAGGAAGAAAAAGTTAAAAAGTCCCTCCATATTCTTGAAATTTCTAAATCATACCATGGGAGGATCCTAATATGGTAACACCGAAATCTGGTGGAAGGAACAAGGAACTGATTTAAGTTGTAGCTTTCCTTTGATTCGCTATTGTTGAAGATGTAGTTAAAAACGGTGATAAGTTCTCCAAAGAGGGACATTACTATTATACTTATTATTCTCTATTATTAATATTGTATCGTTTTTTTGGCGAATGCGAAGAAGATCCTGATGATCTATGCGGTGAGGTCATACTATGTGAGCAACAAGTCGTACTGAATCGAGAGAGTCTATTAAGTGATTGCTGGCTATTGTTGTCTCCTAAATCTACTCGATCTTCTATTGTCGCGATAAATTCACCGTTTTAGTAAATCTCAAAGAAACCATGCTTTAAATAGATTTCAATGTGATTATCCTCATGAGTTATGCACACTTTCTTGTCGATTTCATCGAACACCTTGAAACTCAATAAGTTCTCCACTTTTAGATCCTCACTTGGATTCAATGGGTTCTGATTGTTAAAATATTGTTTAAAAATGTGTGCCATCGAAGAATTAAATATCGTTACAGAGGAGAAGATTTTGCGTTCTTCGATGAAATTAGGATAACCACTCTCTGGAAACTAGTGATAAAAATCTTCCGATAGGTTCTATGTTGCAAAAGCAGAAAAACAGATAAATTTTAATGATAAAAAGGAACAGTTTCGAGAGGAATATCAAGAGGTATGATTTAATCATTTTGGAAATCTTTTTTTTCGTTCTCATTTCATGCTAAAACCCCTCATAGTTCTCAATAATTCATGTTTGTCCTATTTATCCCCCTACAGAATTCGCTGTAATCATAGTTCTTTATTTGTTACTGGATGTTCAGTGGGTCCAATGAGTGTCTCTTAGAATATATCTCTGATATCCGCTTCAGCGTCGGATGTGCAAATCAAACATATTTGCTTCTTATTGCAGAAGAAATTGAAATACGCAGGGAATTCTACTTCCGCGATGTTAATCCCTGTTTTTCTATCAAATCTCTTTGTAGGGATTATAAAATACGTTGGAACATCTAACCCCATTTTAAGGGAATCCTTGACAGTTTCGGGTGGTATACCATATTGTATATTTCCAATGAGTGTCTTCACTATGACACCACCTCGAGGGAGATATACCAATCCGGTTTTCCCTCCGTGGATAGTAGATATTCTCCTAGCAATAACTGCTTGTTGTTGCATCTTCTGCTTGAACAAGATTAAGTCCTCGCTTAACGAGAACGAAGACTAGCATGCCATGGAGAGAGATCACAGAGAAAGTGAAGAAGAGATCGATAACTGTGTAGTTGTGTAGTTGTTACAGAAGGTTTATTTTTTGTAAAATCTAGAGAGCAGCTACGAATAAATAAAGGAAATAACAATCTGAAGAATGCCTTTTTTTTAATGTTTTTTGACTTGAAATACAAGATAATTAAAATAACCTTCCCAAAAGAACAGTCACACACACATACACTGAATATATCAAAATATATTATTCTTGAACTTAACTAATAAGTGCAAACCACTTGAGTTAGACAAATCAATAAACATATTCTTATGATCTTAATAACTAACTAATTCGCTGTTGTGTAATTTTTACCAACTAGAATTCAGTATCTTTTATGAAGAATTTCCCAAAAACTGCAAAAGAAGAAAAGAAAAAGAGTAACTAAAATAATGATTCAAAGAAACCATTTTTTATGTAATACCCATCATAGCACACAGAAGCAAATTGCAATCGAATTTAATTATTAGAAAAAATACAATAATTTTTAGGAAAAGTTGTGTTATTGTTTGTTATTTATATTATTTAATGTTTTTTTTATTATTTTTTTATATTTTAGATTCTTATTTGAATGCTTCTTTCATAGAAACACAGTTAGTTATTCCTTAAGGAAATTTACTATTTTTTACCTTGAAATAGAAGATTAATCTACCGCTTGAACAAGTTAAAATAACATATAATTCAGGAATTATTTATGACATTCTTTAAATCGAAGATTCTTAGAGATTCTTTTGTTCGCGCAATCAGAAACTTCTATCCCCCAAGACAGACACTCATTCTTTGAGCCTAAAATATTAATCAATAGTTCTAATATCTTGATTGTTTGTAAATTAAGATCAACACAAAATTATATTTTAACTAGCTAAATGTAGAGATTGAAGATATCAGCA
>Ga0302271_10004930_pt1 | contig 10401 bp, 8 predicted proteins | sample III_Bog_N1_1_FD_198767 | JGI IMG/M metagenome (GOLD analysis project Ga0302271, IMG submission 198767) | Peat permafrost microbial communities from Stordalen Mire near Abisko, Sweden - III_Bog_N1_1 | ecosystem: Environmental > Terrestrial > Soil > Wetlands > Peat | place: Sweden: Abisko... | reverse complement strand
TAGTGTATATGAGTTCAAAGGTGAAAAACTCACCGTCAAAGAGCTTAAACACGGCGACGATTTTAAACCTTTTGATTTAGTATTCACCTCTGCAGGTGCAAGTATATCCAAAGAATTTGCCGAAGACATTACCAAATTCGGTGCTGTAATGATTGATAATTCATCTGCTTTCCGCATGGATACCGATATTCCGTTGGTAGTGCCCGAAGTAAATGCTGCCGATGCCAAAGCGCGTCCACGCGGTATTATTGCCAACCCCAACTGTACCACCATTCAGATGGTAGTGGCACTCAAAGCCATCGAAAATATTTCGCATATCAAACGCGTACACGTTTCTACTTACCAGGCTGCCTCGGGTGCCGGTGCTGCTGCTATGGACGAACTGGAATTACAATACAAACAAGTGTTGGCCGGCGAACCCGTAACTGTAAATAAATTTGCATACCAGTTGGCATACAACCTTATTCCGCAGGTGGACGTATTTACCGACAACGGATACACCAAGGAAGAAATGAAAATGTACCACGAAACCCGCAAAATTATGCACTCCGACGTAGAAGTGAGTGCCACTTGCGTACGTGTACCTGCTTTGCGTGCTCACTCCGAAAGCGTATGGCTCGAAACCGAAAAACCCGTGAGTGTTGAAGAAGCGCGTGCAGCTTTTGCCGTAGCTCCCGGTGTGGAAATGATTGACAATCCGGCCGAAAAGAAATACCCAATGCCATTGTTCCTGTCGGGCAAAGACCCTGTACACGTGGGACGTTTGCGCAAAGACATTTCGAATCCTAACGGACTTACATTCTGGTGTGTCAGCGACCAAATCAAAAAAGGAGCTGCACTTAATGCCGTTCAGATTGCCGAATACCTGATTGCCGAAGGCGATATCAAGTAAAAAAAGCAATACTAATCCGTAGTGGATTTAATTGATAAATTCGGTTTCATTGCGAAACTTATAAATTTCACCCGACTAACGACCGACATTGTCCGGTGAGCCGAAAAACAAGGGAGGAAAGCGTAAAAATACCCACTGTTTGACGACCAAAGGGAGGAGTTTGGGGATTTTAGCTTTCAGACCGTCAGTTTTTCGAGTGAAACGGGCGTAGTCTTGAACTTTTTTGCTTCGTTTTTTGGTTCAAGCCAAAAAATGAAGTGGGGTTTGGGGTAAGACCCCAATCTGAAAACTGTTCTATTTATAAATACACACGGGTTAATACAAAATAAGAAAGACCTTGCTTCCATGAAGTAAGGTCTTTTTTTTGCGTCTTTGCGACTTTGCGAGAAACGTGTTTATATCACCGTCGTTACCCGCTCGGTGGTAATCATAAAATACCGGGCAAAATTCTCATCCTTCATATGCTCTATCAGCTCTTTCTGCCAGGTTTTGGCTTCTTCAGACAGTGCCACCAGTTTTTTATTATTATCCAAATGATCGGGATCTTTTTTCTGAAATTTTGCCATTCCGCGAAACTCATCCAACCATTTTTCGTACTTCTTCATAAACTTCTTTTGTTCGGGCGTAAGCGCGTATTTTTCCTTTTTATCGGTTATCAGTTCCTGCACTTCCGCCATACCCGTAGCCGACAGCACCGTAGCACCCGCTATCAGTCCCAGCTTTTTCAAAAAATCCCGACGATTTGATTCATATCCATCCATAAATATACCTGTTTAATAAAAATGATTCTCTGTATTATATTAGTTCTCAAATTATACTTGCCACTTACTTCTTACCGCTTCCATAAATCACCTCCAGCCCCTCTATATCGGTTATAAAGTGCTGTAGCTTTCCCTGACCATAGTTTCCCGTTTCCAGAGCCGCAAATTCAGCAAGCAAATGCTCCTGTTCGGCAGCGCTCAGCACCCGGTCGGCCATGCGGAAGAGTACATTGTTTTCCTTCCCTATATGCGCCCGCAGCAGGTCAATATAGCCCTGCATAGCGCGGTATATTGGCGGTATAGCCGAGTCGTCACCCTGTTTGTAGCGCTCAATGCCCTCGCTCATCATCTTTACGAAGTTGCGCCCCTGCACATGCTCCTGCAGCATTACCGATATTGGCCCCTGCTCGTTCGAAAAACCCTTTTGCAACATCAGCGGAAAAAGCAGATTTTCTTCTTTGGCATGATGAAATCCATCCGCATACTGCTGAATCAATTTCACCACCAGTTCCATCCCCGATAAGTCCGGCGAAAGTGTCACCACCATGCGCTCCATCACATCTATCAGTCGGAGTATATATACGTGGTCGTTTTCCAGATTTTGTGTCGCTGTATTCATAAGCTCTTTCTTTTTATCCGGTGCGTTAAGACCTATGCGTAGCTCAACCACCACCTTATGCATCCGCTCTGTTACACATCAACTCTGATTATAACTTTTTTTACCCCGTTTTGTTCAGCCACTCACCACACATTTTCCCAAAAAAAGAACAGGAACGGAGTCCCGAGATCCATTCCTGTCGTATATTGTTTCTGGATGTATATTTCTTTGTTTTGGGAATTAGGTTCTCAGAAAAGAAGCTTTTCTAATAAAAGGATCAACGTCAATTAAAAAGCAGGTTTTAGAATCCTGAAAGGATTCAATGTGAATAGCCGCGGGTGCAACCCGTGGTATAAGTAAAAAATAATCAGAACCCCGAACGGGGTTCAATATCCGATAACTATAGGTTGAACCCCATACGGGTTCCGATTCAGGTAGTGCGCTCTCTCCTACTTCTTCAGCTCAAACGGTATCGAAATCAGATACTCACATTCCGTTTTACGTCCTTCGCACACTGCCGGATACCACACATCGATCATATTCACCACCCGCAGCGCTTCTTTGTCCAACGCACTGTCCACCGACGTACGCACACCCGAAGCCACACGCACTCCTGTTCTGTCTATCCGTACACCCACCACCACAGTGCCCTGTACGCCTTCCTTTTTCGCTTTCTCCGGATAAGTGAGGCTACGGCTTAGAATAAAGCTCAAGTCGCCGTACATCGGAAACGGAGGCGACGATACTTCTTTTAGTTTCCATCCATTCACCGTTTTCACGCGCATTCGTGTTGAGTCGTTACGCCCCCACACGTATTCCACCACGCTGTCTCGTTCAAAATTAAACCTGCGCGACACTTCGCCCGCCTTGTTGCTGAAAGTCCACACACCAGTGCGCGTATTTTTCTTATACTCACCCGTAATATAGACCTTCTTGTCCGCCCCCTGCAACTGGTACGAACCCTCTTTTATGCTCGGTTCGTCGTCCAGCACATAGTACGTCTCGGTCAGTTTACTCACCTTATCTTTTTCCACCACACGTTTTAGCTTTTCCTGCGCACTGCCCGCCAGAGCAAAAACACACAAAACACAGAGAATCAAATTCCGGTTTTTCATAACTATTCTTGTTTATTTAATTGGTTTTTCTGTTTGTTTTAGACTCTCCTACCCTGCAACTATAGAAATCAAAGATTCCTTTTCTCAAAAATAAATACAATATCCGGCTTTGTCTCTTTGCCGGAGATTTTGGACATTATTTGGGAACGTTTTTGTTTTGTAAAAATATCAGACATTGTGAATACTTTCTTTTATATCTTCAATTGACAATCTTTCTTTATGTCTATGAATCATTGCATGGCAATTAGGACAAACGGGAATTAAATCTTTTATTGGATCAATCTTATAATTTTTACCTATTTCTGAAATCGGTACAATATGATGTACATGAATAAAATCTTTTCCAATTTCACCATAAGTTGAGTAAAAATTAAAACTACAAATTTGACATGAATATCCGTATTGTTTAATGCAAATCCTTCGTGCTAATGGATTTCTTTCAAACTTATTTAAAATAATCTCATTTCTTTTACCTTCATATAGTTCAAACGGTTCGAAAGCTTTTGTATTGGTTAGCTCATTATTCAAATTATATGGGTTTCTAAATGACCAAATTATTTTTACAGGAATCGTTTCGGAGTATTCTTTCGCAATCATATTCCCTTCATAAGTGAAGGGCAAAAAATTGTTTGTTCTTGTGAAAAGATAAATATTATAATCGGGACTATTAGCTGTCATTTTACGAATAAGCGGCTGATTTATATTGGAATTTGTCTTTGCTTCCCAATGAAATAAATCTCCATCCCAGAAATTATTATAATCACTTCCTGTTCTTCCTGGAACACCGACATTTGCAAAAATATAGATATTATTATCGTATTCTCTGTAACCTGTATCCCAGGCTCCTTTCCTTTTTTTAGAGGGAACAGATAATAACTCGTAAATATCGTTTTTTGTATATGTTTTATCTATTTCAAACATTATTTAGAAACAAAATCAACACCAACCCTAACAGAATGAGCAAATGTATGATTAGCTATTCTTTGTGTATAATTAGGTCTTAATGTTGTTACATATTTTACATCAAAAATGTTTAAATTACCATTATCGGCAACTTCATGTATTGGTTTATTTGATTCAACCCGTCTAAGTTCAATTTTACCATCTTGTATTTTTGGATTTTTTATATTGAATGCATGAGGCTGAATATATACTGGTTTGTACTTGAATTTTTTTATTGCATCTATTTCTGCATTCAAACTATTAATTCTAGCTTCCTTAACATTAAGCCCTTTTGAAATATAGTCCTTTATATTGTTTAATAAAGATTTATCTGAAATAGCTGATTCTAAATTAGAGATTAACTTATCGGGAATGCTTACATCATCTGTTTTTTTAGTTTTTATTTTTTTAGTTGATTCATAATTTATCCAACTTATAGCCTTATTACCAGGAATATAACTTATAAAAGCGGAATCTCCAAGCACATTAGCAGACTCAATATCTAAATCCTCTCCAACAACAAAAAAATAGTTCTGATTAATCTTTAAAGGTCTCAAACAATCGCATAGAGCTGTTATACATAAGTAGTACAATCCATTCTCATCGACAAAAATATCTCCAAAATTCACATAAGGAAAATCCATGTTATTTAAGCTTATTACATTCACCGAATTGTAAAAAGTATTCATGGATGCAATTTCACTTTCTGTTGGTATTGCACTATATTTCGGGCTCTCAATATCTAGAAATGATGAATCTAATAAAGAAAGTTTTGATGTCCTTAATCTTAATGATGCATGTTCAATTAAAAGGTTTTTTATCAAAGAATTAAATGGAACATCAGTCTTGTTTTTCTCTTTTAGGAAATTTCTATGGGTGAAAAATGCTTCTGAAGATGATTCCAATAGTTTCTCATTTACAAAGCTCTCATTTCGATTAAATATTGTTTGCATCTCAAGACCCAGCAACTGAATAAAACTATTTTTACCTTCAACTAACTCTTCAGATATTCTTGTTAGTAGTGAATCTATATTTTTATCACCTTCAATATCCTTTCTCAATATAAAAAGATAAGTGTTGTTTATTATAAAACTGTTTTTAGTTTTACCGACAAACATCCGTTCTTCTGTCTTTTCAGATGCGATGTATCTTCGCGAGTAAACTAATAATTTAAGAAAAGTTGCAATGTTTTTATCTTTCTCATGTATCCATTCGATATTCTCTTTATAATCAATAGAATGCTTTGAAAGAATTTCAGAAGGATCTGTACCTGTATCAAGTAATTTTTCTATATCTTCAATTTCTGACTGATCCAGATAGCTATAGTCGTCAATTAGAATTTGAAATTGTGATTCAGTATAACCAGAAAAAAATTTGTCAATTTGCTTTGAAATCAAATCAAACTTAGTTGTTGCAGTATAAATACAACAGAAATTAATACTTGAAGTATTTACAATATCAGATAGTAATTTTAATGAGAATTCTTCCCCTCCAACATCATTTAACTCCCAATCAAGCAAAATTAGATCTCGATCATTAAATAAATAACTTTTTAATTTATCGTTAGTAACATCAGATTGATCAAATTTATGAACAGTTAAGCTTATGCCTTTTTCTTTGAAATTTTCATATAAGTCAATCGACAATTGTTCTTCATTGATTGCTGGATTTATTGGGTCAAAAGAATAGAAATTCTTTGCCTTTTCGTCAATGAATACAACAGAGTTTATTGAATCCTTTATAATTTTAAATGCGATATCTTTATAACTCATATTATCTTATATTTTTAATAACAAAACATGCTCCTCCTAATGAATTATACTCTTGTTTATTGGTAGCATATATATCAAAATAATTTTCATTAAGACTTTGTTTAGCCAGATATAATCCAATACCTCTACCATTTGGACGATTTGAATAAAACAAATCAAATATTTTATTTAATCTGTGTTCTTCTATTTTTCGTCCGGAGTTGATAATAAGAATTTCTTTTGTTTCTTCTATATAATCAAATCGAATCACTTTTTCTTCAACATTTCTAAGCCAATATATTGCATTATTTACAATGTTTATAATGACAGTATAAAGAGTCGGTTCTTTAATGGAAATTATATGCTCTAAGAAATCTGGCGTCGCATTAATTTGAATATTCTCCTCTTCGAATTTCTTACCAAAGAAGTTTTTGACATATGAAATCAAACTATCACACTTTATATCTTTTATTACAGCACCATTGATTCGATATAATGGAGAAAGCAAATCATATTTCTCCTCTAAGCTTCTAAAAGTTTTCTCCAACAATTGGAACTCATGATTATGTTGCATATCTACTTTTTTATCCAAATCGGATAGAAGTCTGTTTATCCTTGAATAAAGCACATTAAATTCATGATCAATAATTTCCACCGCAACTCCAAGTTGTGCTGTGTCCTGCACATGGTTCCATTGATGCTTCATTTGCTCATATCTTTCTTTATATGCACCTTGAAGCATTTCTTCATCAATATCAAAACTCATGCGTTTGATATGACTTGATAATGATATCAAACTTTTATCCGTCAACTGCTTTAATTCATCAAATAATGATTTTAGCTTTACAGATTCACTCTCGACATCTTCTTTACTAATAACCTGATTTAATGCATTTTGTTGATATTTAGAGAAACGAGTTAATATTTGCTCCGCTCTACCATCATAATCAATTAATAATTCATTAAATTTGGTCGTAAGATTAAATCTATTATCACCTATTAATCTTTCCAATTCTCCTTTATAGACCAATGCATTTTTTGTAAACTCTCGTTTTAAATCTCTTACTTCAAGCTTATCATTTACTTTTTGCATTAAAACGAAACCTCTATCTTTTACATTGGCATTAAATGCTATAATTTGTTCTTCATAGTTATTTAAGCGATCTAATTGTGTTTCTGTAGGCTTATATCTTTTAGGAACTTGGGGTAATAAATAATCATAATCAACTTCTAGCTTCTTTAATTCTCCCAATATATCTTCAATATCATCATAAGTTGTAGAAGCAACTTTTAGCTTTTCATCCAATTGATTTAACAATGAAGAGTATTTATTCTCATAGTCAGTAAACTTATCTGGATAATCCTTCAAAGATCTTGTAAATGCTTTCTTCTCTTCAGTCTCTCTTTTTTTATCTTCTTCTAATGCAGCATTCTGTTCTTTAAGCTTTTTCTTCTTATCTAAAAACAATGTCTCTTCTGCTTTATCCGAAAAATAATCTTTAGCAAGTTGAATGAAAAAAGCCGAAATATCTGACTCAAACGATCTATATTGCTCATTATTAATTAAACCTTCTCGACTTGATTTATCTTTTAAATGCTCGTTCCTGATTCTTTCTAAACCTAAATATCCAAACATTCTACGATAAGAGAAATAATATGTTCCAATACGCTTATTTCTTCTTGCTTCAAATTTTAAAAAATCTGCATTAGGTCTTCCATAGGGTAATACTCGAAAGTTATCTCTATATAAATATAATCCACCATTAGCTGTTACCTTATCTTTGATTCTTTTAAATGCCGTTTCATTTAACATTGAATCTTCAAGATTACCTTGACTATAACCAAGCTTTATCGGTATTTCTCCATAAAATTTATTTTTCAACTTTCTTCTATTACTATCATAATTATATTCAATTACTTCATCGTAAATCTTCAAAGATCCTTTAAAACTACCATTTCCATCGAATACACCATCTATTAATATATCTGCATATTGAAAATCATCATAAATAAAAAAGTTACCTTCCGAGTTAAGTAACTCCTTGTCTTTTCCCAACAATTCATGAATATAAATATTCGTAGAAACTGATACTTCTCTTTTAATAAAAGGATTAAAGAAACCAGACAAACTGGAAATAACGAAGTTTCTATTTTCTTGATCCTCCTCATTCTTAATTTCTTCAGAGAGTTCAACTATTTGGTCAATCGGTTCAAAAATCAAAAACTTCGTACCATGATCATCTCCTAGGACAGAAAATTTTTCGACTAAAACAGACACCAACTCATTTGAAATCTCAGCTTTTTTGATTGAGTTAAGAATATTTTGTTTTAATTCCAATTGTTTTAATTCCCATATGGGATTATCTTTTGCATCTTTTTCTTTCTCAAAATTCTTTAAGAACTCTTGTTTCAGAGATTTAAATGTATCCTGAAATGTATCAATGTTATCTAAGGATTTGACAGGGATATTGATATCATCCAAGTAATAATTGAAGTTTTCTAATAAACGCCAATCAAAAAACAACATCTGAATAGGTGAGCCTATTTTCTTTGTAAGCATTAGCATTGGAGAACCGAGGAAAGCAACCGATAAACGACCAATTCCTTTTTCACCTGCTTTGACACGAGGTGCTTTCCATAATGTTTCAACATCCTTTATGTCAAGCTCAACCCTTGTTTTTGAATCAGTACCGAGTACCAGCCATTTATCAAAAATGTCTGTTTGAGACATACCTTTTCCATCATCAGTCATTAAAAACAAAGGAGACTCCAAACCCAAATATCCGGGTTTAAAAATCTCCGCAGTCAGATTATCTGCATATGCATCATAACCGTTTTTCCATAATTCGGTTATTGCTGTAGGTAAGTCGGCAATTTGCCCTTTTCCTAAAAGATCTACTGCTCTGGCTTTAGTTCTGAATTGCATTTTCTTGACTTTTAATTATTGCTTTTCCAATAGCTTCTGCATATTTAGGAGGTACAGCATTTCCTATCATTCTTGCAGTTTTTTCAATACTCACTGTTTTAAAGATATAGTCTTTCGGAAAAGACTGTAATACTGCTCCTTCCCGTAGAGATATAGCCCTGTTTTCTTCTGGATGAGCAAATCGTCCGTTAGATATACTGAAGAATTTTGTTGTAATAGTTGGGGAAGGTCTATCCCACCACATTCTACCATAAGTATCTTTAAAACTTTGCTTATTATTCAGGTGGCAATTTGGTGCTAAATCCTCATTATCAACATAGGACAGACGAGTTCCTCCGTCACTTTCTGTAAGAGAAAGCCTTTTTAAATTAATTGGCCTTAATCCAGCAGTTGTATGCATAAAGTCTGTGTTGTCTTTATGACCTGCTTCAATAGGAGCAAATCCGTTTTGCGTACCCAATACATCCCTGACAGTTACTTTTGGAGCAAGTCTCTTTTCAGGTTCAATTTCAATATCAGAAACTCTGTTTGCTATTAAAGTAAAACGTCTTCTGTGCTGTGGAACACCATATTCACTTACTTCATGCACATTAAAATGAACTTTGTACTCATTATCATTCAACCAGTGGATAAAATCATCTAATCCGCTTTCATGTTTTCTTCTAAGAACTCCTGGAACATTCTCAACGACAACATATCCAGGAATATAATACTCCACAAATCGTCTGAATTCCTTTAGAAGATCTTTCGACCTCATTGATTTTTCCCTTTCAGTATTTATAATACTCCAAAACTGGCAAGGACTACAACCAATCAGGATCAATTCATCATCATTCCTCTGTAATGAAAGTTTGTTTTCCAGTGCAGTAACATCTAAATCAAAAACATCAGCATGAATGAACTCAGCACCTTTAATATTTGATTTATAAGTTTCCTCACAGGATTTGTCAACATCAATTCCTGCAATCACCTTTATACCCGCTTGCTGCATTCCATAGCTCATGCCGCCCCCAGAACAAAAGAAATCAACTGCTTTAAAACTCATTGTTTTTGTATTTTTTGAATCTATTACTTTATATCTATTGTTTCGTTAAAAACATCGTCGTCGAATAGCTGTTTCACGCTCACTTCCAGCGCAGCAGCAAGCTTCTCAATATTGACTATTGAGATATTCCGTTTTCCACTTTCTACGCCGGCCAGATAACTTCTGTCCATCCCGGCATAGAATGCCAGATCGTTCTGCGAAATAGATTTTTGGAGTCTGAGCTCCTTTATCCGATTACCGATTTTAACTTTTATATCCATGGGTATAATATGCTCTGCAAATATGATGATTTGTAGACTATGAGTCGTAGACTATGAGCAACACAGTTTGTTATATTTTAAAAACTATAGTTTCTGATTTATTCACATAAA
>Ga0302271_10004928_pt1 | contig 10405 bp, 8 predicted proteins | sample III_Bog_N1_1_FD_198767 | JGI IMG/M metagenome (GOLD analysis project Ga0302271, IMG submission 198767) | Peat permafrost microbial communities from Stordalen Mire near Abisko, Sweden - III_Bog_N1_1 | ecosystem: Environmental > Terrestrial > Soil > Wetlands > Peat | place: Sweden: Abisko... | reverse complement strand
AACAGCGATTATCTGTTGAGTTTGATTGAGGATATTATTGATGTGTCAAAAATTGAATCAAACCAACTCACGGTTAAGTATGAAGAAGTTGATGCTATCCCATTAATTAATCAACTTGTTCAGACATTTAATCTGGTAATTTTACCTGCGAAAGATGTTGAGGTTGTAGCAAATCTGCACGAATCTAAACTGATTATTTATGTTGATCGGGTAAGACTGGAACAAATATTGCGCAATTTATTGTCCAATGCAGTAAAGTTTACAGAGTTGGGAAGTATTGAAGTTTCTTGTGTGAAAGAACATGGCTTTTTTACTTTTGGAGTGAAGGATACAGGGCTGGGAATACATCCTGAACAACAGGGAATTATTTTCGATAGGTTCATAAAACTCGATAACAACAAACAATATTTACATCGTGGAACTGGAATTGGATTGTTTCTTTCAAAACAATTAGTTGAAATGTTTGGAGGAAAAATCTGGGTTGAATCGGAAGTTGGGAAAGGTTCGAATTTCTATTTCACTATTCCTGTTTGATTCATTATCCCTGAAGTATTTCAGGATGAGAATTCCTCTGGATAAAATGTATTGAAAACTCATTAAAAAGTCCTGCCTGGTCCAGATTGCAGCAATGTCCACTATTCTTAATAACTTCTAATTTAGCATTTAGTTGTTTCTTTACCAGCTCGGTAACCATCGGTAAAAACATATGATCGCCATCGCCCATCAAATATAGCACAGGTGCCGAGGGCTCCAATTGTAGAAACTCATTCAGGTTTGCTTTTATTTCTCTTGTCATTTTCATCCATTTGGCGAATTCTTTTTCTCCAAGTTTAACGGCTTCCTGGATAAAAATATTTCGTGATTCACGATGCCGGCGATAGGGCATTAGAATAAGTGCATTGAGCTTATAAAGCCACATATATGGCAACACCGAATTCAATATTTTTGCCATGCTGATTAATACTTTCAGCGTTTTATTAAACTGAATAATTGCTCCACCCAATACAATTGATTCGGCTCTTCCCGGAGCGAGTTTGTCAATTGCCCTGATTACTATGCAGCCTAAGGAAATACCAACAAGATGAGCTTTTTTGATGTTATAATGATCCATAAGATGTATCACATCCAGCGCAACTTCATCAAAAGAATATTCTGAATCAGCAACATTATTTGTTGGCTTTGATTTTCCATGACCTCGAAGATCGACCAGAAGCACGTTAAAGTGTTTCTTGAATTCTTTTAACTGCCGAAACCAAACTACATTGCTGCCGCCAGCGCCATGAACGAACACAACCCAGGTGGTGGATTTTGAATGTATGAATTTTCGGTGGTAAATCATGGTGTAAAAATAACTAAAAATAAAGGCTTGTGCCGATCTTCACCATTTTAAAATGAGATCTATAAAGAAGTAATAATTTACAATCTTAAGAGTGTCGGAAACTTCTTTAGAAATCGTCAATTAGCATTCTTAAAATCCTCAACAATTAGAGATGCTTAAATTGCTTTTCTTTGCTTTTATCCTGAATTGTTGTTGGTAGTACTTTCCTATTCAGTGGAATAGACAAATGAAGGAAAGGCAAAAAAAGATCCGATGAATCAGTTCCATCGGATCTACAAATAAATTGAAATACATTTCTAATCCATCTTCATTTCTTTCATATCCATTTTCATATCCTTGTCTTCCTTTTTCATTGTGTCCGAGTCCTTTTTTTGGCTGTCGCTTGGCTTCATCATTTTATTATGATCCATATTCATGGTTTTGGAGTCAGTCATTTCAACTAAATCCATGCCGCAGACACTGCACTTTCCAGGTTTATCGCTTATCTTTTCAGGGTGGTGAGGACAATAGTACTTTTTGGCTTTCACCGTTTCTGTTTTCGCTTTTGCGGTCTGCGCATTTGAATTGTTGAACATAGAAGTAGCTAGAAGTAATCCGGCTACCATCATTCCCGAAATTATAATTCTACTTTTCATGATTCTGATTTTAATTGTTAATATTCTGATTTACTGATAATACATTCACATTTATTAAATGCGAAATTAGAAACGCTTTACATAGGCGTGGCAATAAGGAGTTCCATTTTCTTTTGCGTAGTATTGCTGATGATATTCTTCAGCTTTCCAGAATTTTGTGGCAGGTACAATTACCGTTGCCACATCATACCCTTTAGTTCTTAAAATGCCAACCAGTTTTTCTGCTGTACTTTTTTGTTCCATATTCAGGTAAAAAACTGCCGAACGGTATTGATAACCAATGTCGGGTCCCTGATGGTTTAGTTGCGTTGGATCGTGAATTTCGAAGAAGAGTCTGGCCACATTTTCAAAACTCGTTTTCTTTGGATCAAAAATAATGCGAACCGCTTCAGCATATCCCGTTGTATGACTGCAAACCTCCTCATAAGTAGGTTTCTCTCCGCGACCACCAATGTAGCCCACTTCCGTAGAAATAACGCCAGGTGCCTCATGCATGTAATATTCAACACCCCAGAAACAGCCTCCTGCAAAAATAGCGGTATCCGTTGCCGCTTTTTGAGGATCTGCCGGAATAAAAATCAGAGAAATGGAATTAACACAATGCCTCGTGTCTTTAGCTGTAAATCCTTCTCCCAGAAAAACATGGCCCAAATGTGCGCCACAATTGGCACATTCAATTTCTGTTCGCATACCATCAGCATCCGGTATACGTCTGACTGCTCCCGGAATCTCATCATCAAAACTTGGCCAGCCGCAGTCTGACTTAAACTTATCAGACGAACGGTATAGTGGCGCGTTACACTGTTTGCATACGTACGTTCCTTTTCCCGTGAAATTAGTATACTTTCCGGTAAAGGCTGGCTCGGTTCCTTTATCCAAAATTACTGCAGCTTCTTCCGGAGTTAGCGGATTGTATTTGGTGCTCAGTGGGTTACTTTCCATCCTAATTTTTTTAGGTGCAATTTGAGTGCAGCCATGCAGACTTGAAAAAGCAATTGCGATTATTAAAAGATATGTTTTCATGTTTCTGTTAATTGTTTTAATTAAACAAATCAAAATCCTACAAGTTTATACCCACAAATTTCGGTTAACAGTATCACAACAGTATCACAGAAAATTCACGATTGTATCATCTTTTTAAGCCATAACAATTACTGGTAGTTGAAAAGTAAAAGTAGTTCCTTTCCCAAACTGACTGAACACCTGAATATTGGAATGATGCAGATCAATGATCTTTTTTACGATGGCCAATCCTAAGCCTGTACTTTCGCTGTACTTTTTGCCTTTGTAATAACGCTCGAATATGTAGGGTAATTCGTCAGGTTTAATGCCTTCGCCCGAATCGGCAATGCTGATTTTAATTTTCCCCACACCTTCTGAATGGATTTCGATGTTGATATAATCTCCTTCTTTGCAAAATTTAATGGCGTTGTCAATCAGGTTTTGTAAAACTCGGTCGATCAGTATAATATCAGCATTTACCAAAGTATTTTCTTTTGGAACAAATGCATTAATGCTGATCCCTTTCTTTTGAGAAATGATCCGGTATTTATTGGCGATATCCGAAATCAGTTCGGCTATTGAAAAGGGTTCGGGATTTAGCTTAATTTGGTTAGTTTGTAACTTGGAAAGTTCGAACAAATCACTTACTAACTTTTGAAGCTTTTCGCAACTGGAATAGATAATTTCGAGGTATTTGGTCTGCTCTTCGGGAGCAATTTTGTCTTTCTTAAGTAAAAGTGTTTCGGCATAACCCTGAATGGAAGCAACAGGTGTGCGCAAATCGTGTGAAACATTACTGATCAGTTCTTTCCTGAATTCGTCTGTTTCTTTCAGCTCGCGGATATTTTTCGAAATGGTTCCCGCCATCTCATTAAAAACGAAGCCAATCTGATCCAATTCGTCATTATCCTTTACCTGAATTCGGGCGTTGAAATTTCCGGATTGAAACTCACGAATACCCAAAACAATGGTATTCAGTTTTTTTGTGATAAACCAAATAAAAAATAGGCCGACAAATGCTGAGATTATCAGAATTATAACGATCGAGCGAATGGAAAGCCCAAGAATATAGCTGCCAATTACCATTTGGGAGGTTGAAACGTAATCCTGACTAGCCAATATAATGTAAACATAGCCGGTTATAACTCCATTGTCAATAACCTTTGCTGCTGAGAATGTTTTTTCTTCTCCCGGATTTCGCGGATCGTTACCAAAAATAAGGTTGTGCTTGGTGTCATTAAAAAAGTTTACAATTGGAGTTAGCGATACCTTATCGAGTTTTACAACTTTCTCTGGCGCAACAAAACTTAGAATTTTTCCTTCCGGATCAAGCAAATAAACTTCCAAACTTGGATTAATAACCATCATCGAATGCATAATATCGGCAATTGCTTCCTTATTTACCGTTCCGTTCTGAAATTTTGGCTTGATGAGGTCAGCCGTTGTCGTTGCCAGATCCCAATTTAGCTTCTGATTTACTTCAATCGAATAGTTATTTGAGGAACGTACAGAAATATATAATGTGATTCCTGCAAAAAAAACCAGGATCAGAATAAACAAGACTGATATTTTCCAGTAAAGGCGACTAAAAAGCAATGTTGTTTTTTGATTCATGGCATTCGAATTATAATTTTTGAAAATTATTCTTCCCTGAATTTGTATCCAACTCCCCATGTTGTAAGAATAAACTCCGGAGCATTCAGGTTCGATTCAATTTTTGATCGCAGTCGGTTTATGTGAGAATTTACGGTATGCTCATATCCTTCAAACTGATAGCCCCAAACCTGCTCGAGCAAGTGAACCCGAGAATATGTTCTTCCCGGATTTGAAGCGAAAAGTATCAGCAAGTCAAATTCTTTTGGCGAAAGTTCTATTCGTTTTCCATGCACCTCAACAATACGGAGAGTTACATTGATGTACAATCCATCAGTTCTGATTTCATGGTTTTCGTCTGATTGAGATACCTGTTTGGCTATTTCAGATCGGCGTAAAATGGCCTTTACTCTTGCCATTAATTCGCGGATACTGAACGGTTTGGTGATATAATCGTCGGCGCCAAACTCAAGACCTATAATTTTATCGATTTCTTCCGATTTGGAGGTTACAATCAGGATTGGAGTCTGAATTTTTTCCAATCGCAATTTTTTGCAAACTTCAAACCCATCCAGATTTGGTAGTCTGATGTCAAGGATAATAATCTTGTACTGATTATTTAATGCCTTTAACAAACCTTCCTTTCCATCATAGGCTTTGTCAACTTCAAACTCCATATCAGTCAGGTGAATTGCAATCAGGTTGGATATATCCTGATCATCCTCAATGATTAATGCTTTGTCCATTGTTATGATTTCTATACTTTCAAAAGTAAACACCGAATGTCACAGAAAGATCACAAAATCTTAAACAATTTGTATTTGAGGACAATAGTTCGACGACAATGAAAAATTATGCTTTCTGAGATAGTTGGTTATAGATGTACAGTGAAAAATGCTTCAATTATTTAACACGTGATAAATTAATCAGTGGTAGAAGATTGCAATAAGAAAAAAAGAACCTTTTATCCTATAAATCGTAATACCCAATTACAAATTATGAATTGCTTCGTTAATTATTTTTCTCCTACCAAAAATCTTCTAATCAATAAGTTGTGCTATATCGGATAAATCTTTGGAAAGTAGTTAATCCGACTAAGTTTTGCTTTTCACATAACCGATACTTCTGCGATGACATCAAATATTCGTATCAATTCGAATAACTTTTATTCAATTCAAGTAACAAATAAATTTTAAAAACATGGAAGCACAACTTGAGCAAATTCGTGAACAACAAAAAGATTCATGGAACCATTTTTCGCAGGGATGGAAAAAATGGGATAATATTACTATGGATTTCCTGAAACCTATGGGTGATGAAATTATTCGACTTTTGAACCCTAAGGAATTTGATTATGTGCTTGATGTAGCTGCCGGAACTGGGGAACCTGGTTTGACAATTGCTACAATGCTAGGAAATGGGAAGGTGATTCTTACTGACCTTGCTGATGGAATGCTTGAAGTAGCTCGTGAAAAGGCTTTGATGCGGGGTATTCAAAATTATGAGGTCAAAGCATGCGATGTTTGTGAACTACCGTTTGACGACAATACTTTTGACGCAATCAGTTGCAGATTTGGATTTATGTTTTTCCCTGATATGCTTCTTGCTGCGAAAGAAATGAACCGCGTACTCAAGCCAGGCGGAAGGATTGCCACATCGGTGTGGAATGCCTCTGAAAAAAACTTTTGGGTGACAGCAATTGGTGGAACAATCAACAGAAATATGCATTTGCCGGCACCACCGCCAAGATCTCCCGGAATGTTTCGCTGTGCCGAACACGGTTTGTTAGCTGATATATTTAGACAAGCAGGTTTGAAAAATGTATCTGAAAAGGAAATTACAGGCAGGTTAAATTCAGGCTCAACTGATGTTTACTGGAATATGATGACAGAGATTGCCGCTCCATTTGTATCGGCACTTAGTAAGGCTGATGATAAAATGAGGGCCAAAATCAAGAAGGATGTATTTGAATTAGTCAATAAAAATTTCCCTGATGGAAGAGTTGTTTTTAATTCAAGCGCACTGGTCGTTTTTGGAGAGAAGGTTTAGCTTGCCTGTGTCTGAAAACTTTCCTGATTTTAATTGAAATACCAGAATTACGTGGTGAAATAATTTGTCAACGATTTCTCAAATCGTAATTCTTTTGTCCACATTGGGAAATGATATAGGAAATCGAAAATCTAAAAATTTTTTTTCAGGAGAAGCTATTTTGAGTGTTTTTAGCTTCTCCTGATTTTAATTGATATACAATTAAGTTAAAGTTTGATACTCCTGAATTTAAATATTTTGTACATCTCGAACCAGATAATACTCGAAAATCCTAGACCGACACAAATGAGTGCTTCGCTTAAACTGATTTTTTCAAACTGAAACAGACTCAAAAGGAATGGCACATTCAGTACCAGAATCAGGAAAAACGCTGCGCCACCGACTACATATTTGACGGTTTTATTGGATGTCATTAAAATCTGGAAGATATTGCGTGTCCACGAGCGGTTCGACAGAATAACCGCAATATTGGCTGCAATCAGTGTGGTAAAAGCTAATGCCCGAACTTCCTGTTCGGAGTAATTCATTCTCAATCCAAAGAAATAAACGACAAAAACGACCATAAGAATTCCGATGCCCTGAGAACAACTAAGCCATATTTTCTTTGCACCGAAAAATGGTTCGTTGATGTCTTTCGGCGGACGACTCATTACATTTTTTTCCTCCTTCTCTGCTTCAAAAATGATAGAGCATGCCGGATCGATAATCAGTTCGAGAAAAACAATGTGCACCGGCCAAAGCAACAATGGCCAGTCGGCAAAAAAGACCGGAATAAGCGACAATCCGGCAATAGGAACATGGATCGCAAAAATGTAACCCAAGGCTTTTTGAAGGTTATCGAAAATACGGCGCCCCATCTTTATTGCACCCACAATTGATGCAAAATTGTCGTCCATCAATACCAATGATGAAGCTTCACGGGCTACATCGGTGCCTTTTTCGCCCATGGCAATGCCAATGTTCGCTGCCTTAAGCGCCGGGGCATCATTCACCCCATCGCCGGTCATGGCAACAATTTCTTTATTACGTTTCAACGCGTTTACAATCTTCAGCTTCTGCTCTGGGACTACCCGTGCAAATACATTCACTTCTTTAATTCGCTCAGCCAATTCTTCTTCAGTCATCTCCTGAAGTTCTGGCCCACTAATCGAAACTTCATAATTTTTAAGCCCAATTTCGCGTGCAATATTCATTGCAGTTATCGGATAATCTCCGGTAATCATGATTACCCGAATTCCGGCCTGGTAACATTCTCGCACTGCTTCAGGAACAGTCTCCCTGATTGGATCTGACAGGGCCAGCAGGCCAATGAATTCAAAATCGAAGTCATGCTGGATTTCAGGCAAATTGTCTTTACCGATCATTGATTTTGCAACACCCAAGACCCTTAATCCATCCGAGGCCATTTCAGCAACTGCGTCAGCATATTTTTTCTTTTTTTCATCTGAAAGGTGACATAAATCAAAAATAGCTTCAGGAGCGCCTTTGGTAGCAATGGTTTGCTGTTGGTTTGCAGGATCGATAAAGACCCTTGACATGGCTAGCAAATCTTTCGACAACGAATATTCTTTCACCATTTGCCATTCGGTATGAATGTGCTCGGTATTCTTGAGATATACCTCGCCCATGTTGGTAATGGCTTTTTCCATCGGGTCAAATGGATTGATTTGACTCGATAAAATTCCGTATTCGATTATTTCATGAAATTCTTCCGGAAATTTGGCACACTTATTCACATTAAAGAAATCGGAACCGTTATATAATCGGGTAACCGTCATTTTATTTTGAGTAAGTGTACCAGTTTTATCGGTACATAAAACCGTAGCTGAGCCAAGTGTTTCAACTGCCGAAGGTTTTCTGGTAAGTACATGCTTCTTCGACATACGCCAGGCACCTAAAGCCATAAAAATGGTGAGCACCACAGGAAATTCCTCTGGCAACATGGCCATTGCAAGGGTAATACCGGCAAGGAACCCTTTCAGTAAATCGCCGCGGGTAAATGTAAAAACGGCTATGACCACCACGCAAAGCAGTACTCCAATGATTGCCAACCGTTTGACCAATATTCCCATCTCTGTTTTCAGCTTGGTGGGTTCTTCTACTACCGATTCGAGTGCTTTTCCGATTTTTCCGATTTCGGTATTTGAACCGATGGCAGTTACTTTCACAATACCATTTCCCTGCACAATCATAGATCCTGAATAGACAAAAGGCAGGTCATCGCCTCCTGGTTGAATATTTTTGTCAGTACCATTCCATTCCGATTTGCTTACAGGAACAGATTCTCCGGTCAGCAGTGACTCATCGGCTTTCAGGTTCACCGAATACAAAACCGTGGCGTCAGCTGGAACGCGATCTCCTTCCTGCAAAACTACAAGATCATCAGTCACCACATCGCGACCTGCAATCCGTCTTTCAACTCCTTCGCGAATCACCAAAGCACGTGGACTTGCCAGATCTTTCAAAGCATCCAGCGCTTTTTCGGTTTTTTTCTCCTGATAAAACTCGATCCCCATGATGACGAATACAAAACCAAGCAACATCAGTCCTTCCTGAACATCGCCCAGCACCAGATACAAAGTTCCGCAGGCAACCAAGAGTAGAAACATGGGTTCTTTAACCACTCCCCAAGCCAAAGTCAGTAAGCTCTTGGGTTTCGATGATGGCAACTCGTTGAACCCTTCCTTTGCTATCTTTTCATTTACTGTTTCTTCACTTAATCCGTGAAATTTTTCTGATTTTAAATCAACTGGCATATTGTATCCTCCTGTATATTCGGGTTTTTAATTAGAGTATTCTAACTATATTGATGAAAATTTATGCTTTCTGAAATACTTTTTCAAACAACATTTCCATAAGTTTGACTTCGGTTTGATCCAATTTCCCGGCAATCAACTCGGCCATCTGTTTGTGAGCAAAATCGTGCATGTGATTGATTACCTTTCCTTTGACCGTAAGATGCAAATGGGCACTTCGGCGATCTTCATCCGACTTAACCCGATAAATAAAGTCTTTTTCAATAAGCTTATCAATGGCCACTTTAACAGTCGGTTTGGTCAAATTCATTTCGCTTGCAAGCTCCGTAAGATTAGGATTATGGAGATTATTAATAGTTTCCAGGTAATTCATTTGGGTAAGGGTTAACTCGTTAAAATTGAACTGTTCTTTAGCCGACTCTTCCATCCGACCTATTTCAAGCGATAGTTTCGCAATTATTTCAACCAGTTTATCCATGCCGCAAATATAGTTAGTATTTTCTAACAAACAAACCCTCCCCGAACCCTTCCAGATGATGGGCAAAAAAATCCTTGAAAACAAATTTAGCGCTCTTGAAGGCTCAGCTTTGGGAGGGTATTTAGAGGCGGTTTTTTATTTCATATCTTCGCACTGATGAAGAACTTCAAGGACATATTACTACAGGCCGATTTTTCGCATGACGATCTGGTAACTTTGCTGTCTTCAGAAGGCGATGAGCGGCAGCAACTCTTTCACCGAGCGCAGTCGGTCAAATTGCAAACGATTGGTAACAAAGTGTATTTCCGCGGATTGGTTGAATTTTCAAACATTTGCGCCAAAGATTGCCTGTACTGCGGAATTCGTAAAAGCAACGAAAAAGTGATCCGCTACGAAGCCACAGATGGCGAAATTTTGGAAGCCTGTCGGTTTGCCTGGCTAAATCGCTTTGGCTCAGTTGTTCTGCAATCCGGAGAATTGTCATCACCAGCATTTGTAAATCGGGTGGATTTGCTGCTCCGTAAGATCAAACAGCTATCGAACAATGAACTTG
>Ga0302271_10004927_pt1 | contig 10406 bp, 4 predicted proteins | sample III_Bog_N1_1_FD_198767 | JGI IMG/M metagenome (GOLD analysis project Ga0302271, IMG submission 198767) | Peat permafrost microbial communities from Stordalen Mire near Abisko, Sweden - III_Bog_N1_1 | ecosystem: Environmental > Terrestrial > Soil > Wetlands > Peat | place: Sweden: Abisko... | reverse complement strand
TACCTCTAGGCCATACCCCACCACAACCCCTACCCCAACCCCAACCCCAACCCCAACCCCAACCCCAACCCCAACCCCAACCCCTCTTCTCAATGATAAATTGATCAAGCTAATAATTTTAATCTGTCTCCAAATCATCATACATAAAAGAATAAAAAAAGCAGATACCTTGTGAGATAGTAGGATTTATCAATTTAAAAAGATTTTCTAAGAAAAATTAGAATAAGATCAATTTTTTTTTGATAATTAGTTTAAAAAAATTAATTTTTTTATGTAGCTTATGCTATCCTCTTCTTCTATGAGTAATTGAAGGTCTTTTGTCCAATATCTACACAATCAGTAGAGACGGTATCGCACCATTAACTTCATCATTCTTGAAGATTGCAAGCTCCTTAAGGAAGCCCAAAAGAATATTATCAGACTCCCAATTTTCCAAATTTTTCTCGAAGTTTCTCAAATTTAACAGAGCAATAACGATTACACACCTGAGGGCAGTAAAGCAACATCACATTATCAATTTGTCTTTCAAATCAAAGCTAAGCATTAACCTATTACTACATTTCCATAATTTTACTGTAACTATGCTGTACTATCTCTCTGCATTGTGTATTGCATTCAGAAATCCTTTTGTTTTTCCATCATTAATTTCCTCAGTTTTAAAAAAATCATTCCGAGATTAGAGAGGGAAATTATTTGAAAATCTGTTCCTTAGCAAGCAAAACAAAATAATAATAAAAAAATTAAACATAACTAAAACTACTTTTTCGCTTCGAGAGAAAGAGAAACAACAAAATGTGTCTTAGCATTGTTGGACTATTGAGAAAAGAGATTCTTAGAAGGAAGTCTTTTCTCAAGGAAACTGCCTTAAGTAAAGATTCTCAAAGCATCTTTAACGAGAGATTCTCTAACCTCATGTCCTCTAAACAGAGAACATTCCCTCCTTTATCGCTTTAGGTAATAGAATATCTCAAAGTAGTATTATTACTTATTCATTTCTAACAATTTTCATATGAACTGAGAACTCCATCGCAGGTGACTTTTTAACGAGAGATGTTCTCTTGAATCTACGAGCAGAGGAAACTCATCATCTATTATTACCTGCATCAAGAATATTCTCTTCGAATTAATCTGCTTCCGTAATATTAAATAAAAATGTTCTTTAAAATTAGAAAATGATTTACGAAATTGCTTAGAATGTTTATTTTTGGTTTGCAGAACTCTTTTGGAGATTTCAAATCGTTGAAGAGAGCAATGACACCCTTTTCCTGCTTTTCGTTTAGCTCAATAAAAGAAGAAGAAAATTCATTAGAAAAATAGATAAAAAAATAAAAAGAAGAAGAAGAATAGAAAAAAAAGGACTTAAAGTTAATAAATTTAGTGAAAGTTTCTTTTTCTTGAGTTTAGGACTTAAAGTTACTTGATGAGATAGTAATCTCAAATCCTTTTAATTTTTCTAAAGGTTCATATTTCATGGATATTCGTGGTGAAAACTGTTTCAATGACCGCACTGAAATTATTGCTGAAGTGATATCAAAGAAATTTATTCTACTATTTCATCCTCGTAGATCTGGTAAATCTACATTACTCAGTACTATCGAAGCTTTCCTTCAGAAGAAAGTAAAGAAAACAGGAGAAAAAGATGAAGACCATCATAAAAAAGCTGAAGCCATGTTCTTTGGAGGAGAAGTTAAAATTAACGATCAAAAGATACAAATATTTGATCCCTTAAAGATAGTTAATACCAAGATATAAGGAGGCAATTCTAAAGAATACTTTGGACGACATCCTAGTCTTTTCTTCAATTTCAATAACTTAGAGTTAGTTAAAACAGAAGAAGAACTAATCGAATTATTAATTGACCTGATAAATGATCAATTTGATAATCACAAATATGTATTTGATTCGCTAGATCTGTCTGATAAAGAACAATTTAACTTTTTCAAAAATATCAGTGACCCAGTACTTCTCTATCCGAAGATACTCTATCTGTGCCAAGTTCTATTTCGTCATCATAATGAAACGGTAGCCGTATTCATTGATGAATTCGATAATTTATTCAATTACTTATTAGGACAAAAAAAACCTGATTACAAGTTTCTTAGAAGAACTTCAGAGATCTTATCATGTTTCCTGAAAGCCCTCTCAAAATAATCATTTCGTACTTCTGTAGAATATGTCGTCGTAGCAGGAGTTTACGACAATGTTCTTAAAGGAATATCTGGAGCTAATAATTTTACCAAATATACAGTAGATTCAATAGCTTCTGACAGCTATTATGGTCTTCAATAAGAAGAAGTAGAAAAATACATCAAAAATATGCTAGATCCCAAACAAAACTAGTATGAAGATAAGTTAAACCTGCTTACAAAAACTATTCGGTTTCAATACAACGGATATTCTATGATTGGACACAAATACTATAATATTTGGTCAGTCTACAATTATCTTTAAAATATATCTAGTTGGTAGGTGATTTCGAAAGTTCCCGTCAAGTATTGGTCTGAAACCATTTCAAACACAGTCATCATTCGAATATTAAGAGAGTGCAGATACCTAAATCTAAGAAATAAATTACTTGCGCTAGGACTCGGATAAACTTAGCACCTTAGCTATTCAAGTGATGTAGATTTAACAGAACAATTGATTAAATGTCAGAAACATAATTGGAATAGTATGCTTCAAGTATTCTATTACATGGCGGTTACATAACAAGAGACATCTCGAATAGCGATAACTTTGTTACCCCTAATGAAGAACTCAGAACTCTATTCTGGGAATTCATTCCAAAAGTTATTAATTTTGGAAAGGGAAGCATAAGAGAATAATTACGTGAAGGCATTCTTACTTTGGATAGAGAAAAAATAGAAAATGCACTCTCATTTTATTGCTTTTCGTATATTAGCTGCAGAGAATATTAGCCTTCTGGTGCTTCTGAAACAGATTTTAGTGGGCTAGAACTCTAATGCGTTACTGTGGCAAGGACTTTATTGTTTGATATGTTTCCTCATTATGAGATGCTAGTAGAAGAAGAAGCAGGACACGAATATGCTGATATTATACTTAAACCAACAAAGAGCAGTGACGATAAAATGTATATCATTGAAGTGAAAGCTCTATCTTCGAAAACGACTAAAAGTGAAACTAATCTTGACATTATTTTACTCATTACTATGTAAAGTCACTGATTCTAAGTCAGTCATTTCCAAAGCTTATTATTTGAAAAATGACATAAAAAAAAATAGAGTAAAGATAGCAACCTAAACAGACACAATTCCCTTATTTAGTTTACAATAGAAACGATTATAATGATAGAAAAAGGATAGCATTATGTAGTAAGATCGATTATGACTTGAATAACTAATTACATACAGAAAATCATCGATGAACTGAATGATCATAATAACTAACTCTGAAGATACTAATCAAAAGAAATTGGCATCAATTTATCGAAAATAATAGAAACCGATAGTAAGTGTAAGTGAAGTTGAAAATCGAAGACGAAAAAGAAGTTGATTGTGAAATCGTAAGCAATGCTTTATTTTACATGAATATGCTATGATAACAATTAAAGTTGTTATTTTCTATTCCAGATTCATCTATCAACATATAATTGTGCAAGAGAGATTATGAATCTAATTTCTTTCAAAGAATGCACAATATTAATATGTTTCAAATATTAACCATTACGAATTTAGAAAAATGAGTTTAAGAATATTAAGTATCAGATTTATGTTTAATTGTTAAAAAATTTTAAAAGATTTCTTTAAGAGTTGATTTGAAAAGGTAACCAGCGGACGAGGGAGATTGTCAGATGAAATTAAGGTATGTTTAGATTTTAATTATTGGAAATGTTTTACTTGAAGAATTCCTCTTACTCAAGGCGAAGTTTCTTTAAAGACTGTCTAAAGTCCAGTGTAAAGTAGACTTGATTTTGCTCTTTTGATTATGTTTTTTTCTATTATCCTAATAAAACTTCAGGAGATTCATTGAAGAAAAATGATCTGCAGACTTAGTGATATTTCCTATTTTACTAGCTCTTAAGTCAGAGCATTCCTTTTAGAAGCTTCAATGAAGTTGATGAGAGCTTCGTTCGTCAATGGATGTTATCGATTTCTAGAATTTCATTTAAATATTTTTCTAGACTTTACTATCGTTTTAGAATTTCATCATAATCATTATTTGTGCTCTTAAATAAATGTGTGTTGCAGGAAATTCTGGGAGGATATCTTTATTATTATCTGCCCATGCTTTTATCCCCATAGATAGATTCTTTAGTTAGACTACAATATTTATAAACATCCAAAGCATCAAAGTTGTTTACAAACAACAAAACTCATCTTCAATCATCTATTTTTAACAAAATCGAACAGGATCCAATCTTAAATTTTTCTTTGAGACTTAATTCATTCCAGGATTGAATTTAATAAAGTTAGATGTCTTTAATCAATCAATGAACAAACTTGAAGTGTTCACTCAATTATTGAAACAAAAGATCAGAGAACATATTCTTCCATAATATTAAGAGTAAGTTTACAATACATTATTCGAAACTATTATCGTATCGATACAATAACTGAAACTTTAAATCCGTACGAATCGAGAGAATGTTTGTTTTGTCTCGAATAAATACCTCTCAATAAAGTTGATGTTATGATTTGCAAAACCAATAATTGCGCTAACTATTTTTGTCAAAGGTTGAACGAGAAGAGAACAAATTTATTGAATTGTTTGATTTTCCTTGAGTGAAAAAAGCGGGAAAATTAATAACATGATGTCAAAAATAAAAAGTTTTAAATTACTTCTAAAACAAAATATTTTTTTTTCTGTATTTAAAGATCGATCCATTCAATGCTGGCTTAATAAACAGTATTTTTAATCTATTAAATGAACTTCTTGAACTTTAGATTTCTATCTGCTTGCCTTGCTGGAAGAATAGATTCTAATACCTCAATTCTCCATCTACTTATCTAATTGTTCATTAAATAATCTTACTTTTTCCATATACAACCATTCATTTTCCAACGATTTTAAGAAGAAAATACAATTAAAAAAACATCAAGATTTCTATTATTAAAAAATTAAGAAATCAAATGATTTTCATACCATGATATCATTGCAGCTGCCTTCTTCTCGTAATGATCAAATTGTTAAACATAATTTACTTCCATCAAATCAATTTGGATTTTATATTCAACTCACAGCATTTCTGATATTCCATACAAATAGCCGTTAATTTGAAAACACACAAGTTCTTCCTCCATTTTGTAGGAATCCTTTGATGCTATTTCAAATTACTTGAAAAATGTTTTGACAAACTCCTTCTTCTCTTAATAATTTTCTTTTCAACTTCTTTAATATTTAGGGTTACGAGCCAATGTTTTAGTATAACTGGCCAGGTACATAAAAAGCTTGTAATTGCCTACTTTGGAGTGAAAAATAGCCAGTTACTCATGGAAACGATGGGGAATACTTCAGAGCAGAAGAATATTCCCAGAAATTTTTTAAAAAAGATAATTATTCTGATTGGATTACCTAATCAATTCACAAGAATCAAACAAATAAAGATGGTAGATTTTCAATTAATGCAACAAAAGAGGAAATCTTATTAAGACTTGGAAAATTTGGCCAAGAAAATAAAATCTACACAGGAGAGCTATGCAACTGGAATTAAACCTAAGCTGGATGCAGTGAAAAAAGGAAATCAAAGGACAATCGTTCTCCAAATGGAAATAGCGACTTAATTGGTGTGTAGTCAAAGCATAGGCTATAAACATGGTAAATATGTACAAATACTATGATGCTGCAAGCGGTACCTGCTCAAATGATAATCTTAGAGTCTGTGGAGATCCAGACTAACCAGATTTCTAGTTTTGCTTCCCAAAAACCTACCCAGTTTGTCTGATTAATTCAATTTTGATCAGGACTCATCCTCCTACTGGCTAAGATGCATTATTCTATAATTCTCACCAGATCTAATTCAGCAAGAGTCATGTTTTGTATTATTCCAGAACAGTTTCAATGTAATTACCGATATCTGAATTCATCATTTCAGAAGATAAACCTTGCATTGATGGTTCAGGAAATATTTTAGAAGAGCATGAAGATTACCTATTAGTTAAGAAACAACGAAAACGATGCCTACAACCCGATTAGCGATATCAATTAGTGGATTCTTAAAGCGAATAAAGTTTCTTTTACAATAACGAAAAGTTGTATTTACGAGATGTCTTACCTGATTTCACCTTTAACAGCACATTTTAGTTTGGGTTGTATTCTAGGAATTTCATCCAATGGAAGCATAATTGCAGCAGATACATCTATGATTTCTTGCTGTCTAACTCAGCTTTTGATTAGTTTTATGCTAGAGAATGGACATTAAAGCTAGTAACATAGTTAACAGTCACATTAACGATTTTAGTAGCAATTTTTGAATTGCTATTGATCTGCAAAATTCGATTTGTTTTGAGCATCGAAAATTCTCTGCTCTAATGGAGTCCTGCAATTTAAATGGCTTTAGCACTGATACTTCTACCATTCAATGCAGCTGCTTTACATTAAACCATAGCGTTAAACAACCTTGATAATAGCCTAATTAACAATAAATGCACTGATGAATTCACTCTCAATCTCATTGGATCTTCTAGCACAGACATTCATGTATAAGTCTCAAACTTCAACAAAGGAGAAATCATCTTTGTGGGTCTTATTTTATTAATAAATGCAATAATTTTATTGATTAATCTGTGTTGCTCTAAATCTAGTAATGTCCGTCCTTAGAAGAAAAGAAGAGCTAGTACTTATTGAGAAAACTAACAGGAGAATGATAGTGAATAAATCAATGAGGATTTCAGAAAATATTAATGAAAACTTGGTTTCTTGTTGCTGTGGGGCTAGATATTCCTAATTGAATTCTGCCAAAAACCAGCAACATCCAAGAAAGTTACTGTTTGAAAGCCTTCAAAAATAATGTGTTTTTACTCAAAAAAAGTTGAAAAGTTATTCCCCAAAAAAAAACAAAAAATATAAAAGAATTTCTGCTAATTATTTTCTGTAATTGGATTTATTTCCTTTTGAGCTTATTTTACTTATTATCCTACAGCTTTCGTAAAGAAATATCGTTTAATAGAGATCAATTCAAATAATTAACTCTTTGAGTACATAATTAATCAAAAAGTTCTCAAAAAGACAGACAGATAGAAATATGACGAAATAAGATTCATAAGTGTAAAAAATAGATTAGATTCCTCTCGAGATAACTCTTCGCTTTAATTATTTATTCCTTGATCTATTTTTATTACCTTCAATGCTTTTTCGGTGCTTTCAAGTCCTACGAGTAGATCGCTTGTGTGAAAATATTTTCAAGCTAAGCATTGATCGTATCTTTAGATTCAAAGTCAAGCAGTACGAAATCAGTGTTCCAATAGCTATCGATGATTGATCTAATCCATTTCTACAAATTCGTTCTTTCCTTTGTGATAATTTTTTTACCATCCAAAAGATTCCCAGGATTGTTTGCATTTTCCTCATTATTATCTGCTTTCGGCACGATCAATTTTTCCTCTTCTACAATCGAAGGATGCATATCTTCACTTCCACTGTTAATTCCATGCTAAAACAAGTCATTTATTGGTACTTCTCTTAAGAAAGATGTAGTTGTAACTGTTTTAGCAGCAACTAAAAAAACTACAGCTGATTTTCTACAGAATTTACTTATCAACTGCACTACATGGTCACTCAGCGGTAGATCGATATCGTCGTCTACCATGAAAATAAACGCATCTGTGGTAGCAGCTCTTGTGCGAATATCAGTATCATTTACAATGGATTATTCATATAACAAGGATATTTCATCTGTTCTGACAGAACATTATAAATCAATAGTACCAAGTCTAAATATTTTGTTGTGAACGTTCGGTTGTTGTTAGTGCACTGTTTAGCTGCTTTCGGTTTCCTTGTAGCGATATGATCCTGCTGAGGTTCTTTCATCTCTGCCTGACTTCGCGAGCATCTCATCCTTGAGAGTCTCCAATCTCTCAGGGTATATCAACCAGACCGATAGTGAAAAGTTCGATTATGCCATAGTCACGCTGTTATATTTCTACTCAACTTAGAAATCCCTTGAGTAATGGCTGAATTATCGTGTCTTAGTCATTTAGAATGTCATTCGCTAATCTTCATATTCAGAGTCTTCTACTTGCATCTGCGAGCACTGAGCGCACATGATTTAGTTGCCCATATGTTTAGTTATGTTTCTATGTAGATATTTTTAACTATTTTTATGATTTAGTTTACTGAATCTTCTGCAAACTTGGTAACCACACACAAAAGTTAAAAAATTTAGTTGTATTTTGAATATATTCTTTTTTTATCTCACTCAATTCAGTGAGTCAATCGATTGAGGAATGAGAGGATCAAATTTGTGTGCTTTATGAGTTGCAATATCAGCAATTTTTTTGAGATGAGCTAGAAGAAACAGTTTAAATAACTAAATAACTTATTTTTGCTAAGATATTCAAATACCAATTAAATAATCTTGTGTAATAAAATAATCGGTTCTTTCATATTTTTTTCGGAATATATTTTTCTTTCTCATCATCCACAGCGATTTCTTTGTAGACAGACATTCCTTTTTGAATTTTGACAGGAGATATTAATTATTGTGATTTTATGCATTCTTTCTACTTATGAGACCCACATACAAATATGATTTAAATCCTAATTTATCATTTTGTTAATTCTGTTCTTATTAAGCAATTAATTGTTGTGTTTTCAGAAATCATCTACACCTATGACTAGATCGTATTACTCGATTTCATCTGAGTCAACTGAGACGTCTTATCCTTTGGATGATTGCCCTATGAAATCTTCTGATTCTTCATATTCTTAATGCTTTTGCTAGTTGTACACATCATCTCCATCGATGTCAATATCTTCCACTCCCTCGTCGTATTCATACTAATTCAATTACTCCTCAACATCTTCTTCTTCCTCTTCTTCTTATTGACTAGAGTGACCCTATTATCGCCCATTGTCTTGATCTTTAAAATTGTTTTCTTAGTTCAGTTGATATGTTCGATTTACATTATTGTTGCCCTCAGTCTTAGATAAACCTCCTCCTTAAACAGGTAAAGTACCAATCTACTATCCCTTGTTTTTCTCAATGAATTACTAAGCTTCTTAAAGCTTTTTCTTTCCTGCAGAACCATCTTCCTCTTCTTCTTGATGTTCTTCTTTCTAGATATTCTTAGAATCTACTGGGTTAATCACTGGTAATTCTTCTTTTCTATTATCTTTCTGATCTGGTTATTTCTATTCTTGCTTTTCGATAGTCTTAGTCTCTTATGGCAATGGCACTTATTTTCTTTCCTGCGCTTCTGCTGGTAATTTTGTAACTTCTTTATTGCCTTACTCAACTGTTTTCGTCTAAGAATTCACTGCAATGGAACTAGCATTTCCTGCTGCTGCTGTTGTTACTTTTGTTTCAAGGATCTGTCCTTATGTAGTAGCATTAGCTGAAACTACTTCTGATTTTGCTGCTGGTGGACCTGATTCCTGCCAGTTATTCTTAATACTACCAATATCTGAATTCCCTGATTTCTTTTGAAGCTACTCAATGATTTAAAGCAGCAATGAGCTATTTGAATCAACCTACGCGAGTGGTAGCTATGGAGTTATTTATTCTCTCTTCACAGCTTCACGCATATTACTCTCTGATGAAAACACACTGCCTGAGTAATCCATCGAGTAGAATTAGAAGAACTCCTTGATAAGCTACAAGCACAGCAACCCATATTGGTTTTAGAGCAGCGATTAGCACTTCGGATTCTCCCACGAAAATGGGCTTGGCTTTTTATTCCCTGTCGCAGGAGTATCGGACTAATCGATAACCTTAAACACTGATGCTCTGATTTACGCTCTGATATTACTCAATGAGCCATTCGCCTCTAATGACTAAATGACCAAGTTCTTTAACTCGTTTAATTCTTGCATCTCAACTACAACTACAACTACAAAATAAGCTTTTTAGTGTTTTATTTCAAATTATTAAAAATCTTTAAAGTCTTCTCTTATTTCCTTATGATTGGGTGTTTGTTTAATCTCTGTTAAAAGAATTTGAAACATCATATTCAATATTCTTTTTCAAATCATTATCTCCCAATTCTTTCCTCTGAGAATGAAACATCTCATTTTGTTTAATGATGTATGCAAATATATGTCTTTTACTGCAAAATAAAAAAAATGAACCAGTTCTCACATTAATCAATACAAAAGGTGTTCATGTTCGAGAATACTATTTTTAAAATAAGTAAAACCCACAAATGTTTTTTGCTTTACTCTTAATTTCGTGTACCTGATGAGAGAGCCTAAGTTTGCTCCCCTTGGTTGCACATTATAATCAAGAGGAA
>Ga0302271_10004925_pt1 | contig 10408 bp, 10 predicted proteins | sample III_Bog_N1_1_FD_198767 | JGI IMG/M metagenome (GOLD analysis project Ga0302271, IMG submission 198767) | Peat permafrost microbial communities from Stordalen Mire near Abisko, Sweden - III_Bog_N1_1 | ecosystem: Environmental > Terrestrial > Soil > Wetlands > Peat | place: Sweden: Abisko... | reverse complement strand
TTCTGTGCGTAAATTAATTCTGAAATTCAATAATCAAACACTGGTATGAACAATAATTACAGGGGAGATTTAATAAAAATATTCGAAACCAATGTGCAATTAACTAATCATTAATAGATCAACATATGGTTAATAGGAAAAGTACTTCGATTTTAATAATGGTTTATTCAATATTATTTCATGCGATTTTAGGATAAGAAAAGTGCCTCTAATTCGGTTATTAATATATTTATTTTAAAATAAAAGAAAAGCAGCTTTTCATAATGATTTTAGATTCATTTTTTGAAATTGTAATGTGTTTTTTTTTCCCTTCTCATTGAATGTATTAGAAGCTAATAATAGTTTTAAACATATCTTTGCAAATAACCACGCACTCAATAAGATATGTCTTAAAATATATTAAGAGTCAGCTGAATTATTCTCAGCCTATGAGAGCAAGTGGCGGTGTGAGAGGGAAGAATATTTTAATTGTGATCAAAATCTTCTTTTACAAATTATTATCAAAGAGAACTGAGCAGATGAATCCACGTAATTTGAGCGTTTTGGTAGCAGTGTTTGCTGGTTGCCTTCTGTGTGTTTCATCAGCTGAAAACCTGCTAAAATCACGAGTGATTGTCGTTGTAGATAGCTCCAGCTATCAAAGCACTCATTCGACTTTCTTTAATGATCTAATTTGTGAGAGATATTTTATGAATTTCTAATATTCATTTTTGCTCATATTATGTTGAAAATGATATAAACAGCTAAAGGTTATTAACTCGATTTTCGTTCGATTAACTCCCCTCTCATTAAGCTCATGAATTATGGCGAGTATAACTATGATCATATGATTATCTTTGCTACTACACCAATGGGTAAAACATAACAACAAAAGATGAGTAGTCTATTATCTTTGAAAAATAATTTTTCTCTTGCATCAGATGGCAAAGGACTAACTAAAGGCAAAATTGAAGAGTTCTTTGATTCTGGAAGAAATGTGTTCATTGCTACTGATGTCGATGCATCTAAAGGGATTAGACTGCTTTACAATGAGTTCGGTTTTGATCTCAATGAATTCGTAACAAAATGGCAACAAAAATAACAACAAAATAAATATTTTGAAATACTTAACTCCAACAGGGCTCGTAAGTGTAAGATCACATTAACTTCGGAGATGATCACAGCTATGTGCCATCGACCAACTAAATAAAGCAAGATGCTATCTGTCCTTAACTCAGCAAGCCAATTTTATACAGAGGAGCTAGTCTTTCTTTGACTCCTTTTGAGACATACCAAGTATATGGACTGTTAAGAGGAGAAGATACGACTTACTCTGCTTCTCCAGCTGGAAATAATGAAGCACATGTGCATATGATTTCAGGGACTGAGGTGGTTTTAGTTGGAGCTACATAAGTAATAGAAATTATGATTGTAAAAAGCAACGATTATTTATGGAAATTCGTTTTTTTCAGGGTAGAAATAATGCAAGAGCTATCTTGACTGGATCCATTGAAATGCTCAGCAATAACTTCTACAAGAATGAGTAAGTAAACATGGAATTGTTGGGATTGATATTAAGTGTAAGTATTTGAACATTTTACAGGAACTTTGCTAATCGAGAGTTTGTGAGCAATGTGATCGATTGGGCATTTGGATTGAAGGGTATTCTCAAAGTTGGCAAGATTACGCATACACATAAGGGATAAAGTGAAGAAATACATGAGATCAGAATCAAAGATTATCTAGATTACTCCATCGAACTGTTGTCTTACGATTACTAGACAGGATCATGGCTTGCTTATTAAGCTGAAGATATAAGTCTTGAGTTTATTATGCTTGATCCTTATGTACGTCTGCTTCTTGCAAGAGATGGAAATTCTGCAATCTACAGAGCTAGTTTCTAAGTAAAAATACAATAATTTATCATGTAATATTGATTTCTCACTAATTAAAATTATCTTATTCAGGTTCCAGACAAGCATGGTGTCTTTAAATTGAGTGTGAAATATGAAAAACCAGGATATACATTCATTCATGAAACCAAGAAGGTAGCAACTTTTTAATTGATTAATTTCAAAAGGATGTCGTTATTGAAATGTAATTATTTTATAAATAGATAACTGTGAGACCATTTAAGCACGACGAATATCCTCGATATCTTGAGTAGGCGTATCCTTATTACTTTAGCACATGGGCTACAATCATCGCATTCATTGTCTTAGTTGGCTATTTCCTCATCCACAAAGATGAGCACATTGATAATGACAACAAAAAAACACAATGAGAAGAAGAAGACTTAAATAAAAGCTAACTACATTGGAACAGTTATGCAGCAGTCACATAATTATTATTAATTGAACAAAATAGGTTGGTTGTTTTCTCACATTTTTTATCTGTGTGTATTATGTTGTTATGAATTGAAAGTGTTGAGAGAGAAAGAAACATAAATTTGATTTTAAATTTTTACAAATCCTATTGAAAAATAAGAGGAGAGCACAAATGAAGTGATAATGATACACGTTGCTTTAATATGACCTCAATAGCAAGGTTGATTCTATCAAATAGTCTTAGCGATTTCAAATCAAAACACAAAGAAAAATTAATTCTTGCTGTGCCTGTGAAATTAAAATTATGGGAAACAATAATTTCCTTATCTTTTGCAAAAGGAAAAATAATTAAAAAAAAGCGCTCGATGAAGGGATCGAACCTTCGACCTTGCGGTTAACAGCCGCATGCTCTAACCATCTGAGCTAATCGAGCTTCACATTAGTTTTATCATTGTTGGCTTCTTCTTTCTTGCCCTCCTAACCTGTTAGCAGCAAAAACGAAATGTTTCAGTAAGTTTTGATACTTCATAAAAATTTTTTGAACTTTTCTTAAAAATTAGACAATCATTCTAACATTTTAAGATTTTTCATGCATATTTTTGTTCCTTCTTTTGTTTTATCACTTCCCTTATTTGAATACTCTGAATTAGATTGCTTTCTATTCAATTATATCAATGCTAAATCAAAAAGATATCTAATAGTAATTTTCTTTGATTTGGTTAATAACTTGAATTGTCACATAATTAGACAAATCAAAGGAGAAATCCTGAATTCAATCGTATTGTGTTGCATGAAAATGCTATTTAAGTTAAGCGAATTGTACTTGGATATTATTTATTTATTTCATTCAACAAATTGAAACATTATGTAAATAAGTTTCCCTCATTTTGACTCAACATCTTCTCTCTCTTTTTCTCAGAGAATACCGAAGAATGGCTTAAGCACATCCTTGATAAAGAGCCACTCATCTTTTGTAACTTCATCTCTGAAATGATTCTTAAGTGCATCAATAGAAGTTCTTGAAAGCTGAAAAGGTAAATTAAAAAATCCAATTAGCAAAAATAATATTAAGCTAATTAGCTGTTTTACCATTGAAACAAGTTGATCTTTCTCAGTGAATTATCTTCCAGCCAACAAGTTTCCTGAACCCTTGATTCTAATAGCAACTCCACCTATGATTAAACAAGCAATTTGTATTAAAAAAACCAATATTATTCAAAGTTGTTTGTTGTTTAAAACTCATACCTGTTTCCTTGCGTGCAAATGGGATACTCTTCTTATTGGATTCTATAGATTCAACTACACCTATCTTAAGCCTTGAATCGTTGAAGATACAGACTGGAGTACCAGGTCTCAACACACCTCTCTCAACATCAACTCCCATAATGATCGGATCAGCTTTATTGAAGAATTGCAGTGGCTTAATCAAGCAGGGGAAGATTGCTGCTTTACCTTCATCAGCTTTACGTTCATCTTCACACTCTTTTAAGAATTTCATATAGTGATCAAACAAATGATAGATAATGTTTGCTGTGAAAATTTTAACAGAATTATCTTCTGCATATTTCTGAGCATCGGGAAGAATCTTCACGTCGAACACTAACATGCAGGCATATTCTTTCTTGCGCTTGGAAGGATCATCAGCGAGAACTGATTTAAGTGCCTTAGTGATATCTGATTAAGACACTGGACCGACGGAGACATAAGATACTGGGATTTTAGATTTATCTAAGAAACTTAGAAGTGCTTCAAGAGAACCAAGAGTGGATGCAGCAACACCAACACCTTAGTTTTGTAATTTAACTTTCTTCTTAACTGTATCGAAGTCGTTTTTAGCAAGATCAATTGCAAGGTCTTCCTATTCTTGAGTATTAGCGAGATAGAGTTAAGAACCTGCAACAGCGTTTTCAAGATCAGGCGCCATAATCTTTATACCCATCGAAGCATGGATAACCTAAAATAATGGGGAAAATAAATAATTGCATGAAAAAATATAAAAAAATGAATAATTTCAATTTGATTTACTTCATGATGATCGTACTCTCCCTTGACTCTCATTTCTTTCAAGGGATGAGGGGTCAGAAGTGCTCTAATCTTAGTCTTAATAGGTCCATTAAAACCAAGAAGCACGATTTTATCGTCTTATCTGATGGTACCATCTACAAGAATAGCATCAATAGTTACTCCGAGTCCATCAATCTTTTTGACTTCCATAACTGTACAATTAAACTAATCTTCTTTGACTATCATTCTCGATTTCATGTACATGCTTGTGTACTTAATTACAACTGATAGAATATCTGGGATGCCCTCACCAGTGATACCAGAAGTAGGGACAATTGGGAAATAAGTTTTAGGGTCAGGATTATCCCAATAAAGTGCTGCGTTAATAGAGTTTTCAGCCAATGCGGTAATAATCTATTAGAAACGATAATCGAAATCGTTGTTTGTTTCTTTTTGTTAAGCCTTCATACTCGTGAAGGAAGAGCCGAATTCGGTGGATTACCAATTATATGTCCTATCGATTTTGTTAAGAGCAATAACAAATGGAGTCTTTCTCATTTTCAAGAGCTACAAAGATTCTAACGTTTGCTGTTCGATACCGTGCATTAAATCAATAACTAAAATAGCAAAATCACAAAGAGAAGATCCTCTTGTTCTTAAGTTAGCGAAACTTTCATGTCCAGGAGTGTCAATAACTAATAAACCTGGTGCTTTGACTTCAACTGGGTAGAACTCCTTGCATTTGTCAGTTTCAGCGATGATTACTTCTCCAGGGAAGTAAGTTGCTCCGATTTACTGAGTAATACCACCAGCCTCATTTTTTTATACCTAAAAAACACAAAAATTAAAAATTAAAAATTAACATGAAAATCACTTTAAAATAATAGCTCACCGATGTATTTCTAAGCTTATCAAGAAGAGTAGTCTTTCCTGTGTCGACGTGTCCTAAGATACATACGATGGGAGAACGTAGAACTTCTTCTTTTTTCTCTTCTTTCTTATTTTTCTTCTATCCTTAGTGAATTTTCTCTAACATAGCCTATTTTTTTGCATCTCTTTCAGCTTTTTCAGCCTCCAAAATTTCCTTTTTCGATCTCTTTGCCTTAGCTTCTTCGATTTCTAGCAGTTTTTCAGCAGCTAATGCTTCTTCAACTTCGATTGCTTTTTTTTCTTCTTATCTCTTTCTAATCGCAGCAGCTTCAATTTCTGGATCAACTGGTGCTGATACACATGATTCCCAATCATCTCCGTCAAGTTCAATAACCTTAGGTACCTCCTTTGGTTTATCCTCTTTCTTTTCGTCTTGCTTTATAATTTGTCCAAACATGTCTTTTTCAATTTTCTTCTTTTTAGCTGGGGCTACTTTAGATGCAGATGCGCTATCAGTTTAAGCAGTTGAATCTGCATCGACTGATGGTGTAGACATAAGTCTATCAAAGGGGTTTTCTCCAGCACCTACAGTTGCTGCAATCTAGATTCCTTAAGACTTCAAAAAGAGCTCTTTCTTTAGTTTCTCTTCAGCTTCCTTCTTGAGCTAAGCAGGAGTCTTTAGAAGTCCCTTATCTTTCAGAAGTTTCTTTTCTGCTTTGATGCGATCTTTTTCCTCCTATTTTTTTCGTGCCGCTTCTTCTAAAATTCTTTTTTCTTCCTCTTCTTGACGCAATATTTCAGCTTCTCTTTTCTCTTATTCTTGTTTTTCAGCTTGCAGTTTTGCAAGTTTCTCTAATGCAGCTTGGGCAGCCTTATTAACAGGTGCTTTCTTTCCTTTTTTATCAGCTTGCGGAGCTGCAGTAGCAGTAGTAGCTTCTTCAGATGCTAAGTCTTTCTTTTACTTTTCCTTCAATTTCTTCAGTTGATTTTTACTAATCTTTTTCCCATCTTCTTCTTAGTCATCTTCTTCAACTTCTTATTTCTCTTTGTCTCCTTTTTTCTCTGGTTCTTCAGTCTATTTCTCTTTTTTTGCTTCCTCCTCCTTCTTTTGAATCATTTGATTTAATATCATCACAACATCATCGTCTGTTTCCTCTTTCTTCTTCTCTTTCTTAGCTTTCTTTTTCTCAAGAATAGCCTTCTTTTTCTCCTCTTCTTCTTATCTCCTCCTATCTGCTTCTTCCTTTCTCTTTCTCTCAGCCTCTTATTTCTTCAATAATTCTTATTGTTTTCTCTCCTTTTCTTCTTCATCTTCCTCTTCTTCCTCTTCATCACTATTCTCTTCACTTTCACCTGAAAAAGCAAATACATTTGCTTTCTTGTCTTCTTATTGTTGTTTCTTAGCATTTTTAGCTGGTTTCACTTCTTCTTCCTCTTCCTCTTCATCTGATTTTTCCTCCGAACCAGACTTATCTTCATCAGAATCACTAATAGCAGCAAATTAATTATTCGATGGTTTCTTTGCTTTTTTTGCTTATTTTTCTTTAGCTTCCTTCTCAGCCTACAATTTCTTAGCAGCTTCAGCAGCAGCTTTCTTAGCTTTTTCGTTTGCCTTTTTTGAAGAAGGTTTATTCACCTTGAAATCTTCCTCATCTTCATCCTAATTTCCTTTCTCAGCTATTTCATTTTCTTCATCACTATCTTATCTTTTCTTTCCCCCCTTCTTTGGAGCTTTTTTCCCTTTTTTCCCTTTAGTATCTTCATCATCTTCATCTTTTTTAACCTCAAAGACAGCATTGTCATCACTGTCGTTATCATCATTTTTTCTTTTGCCTCCTTTTTTCGGTGCTTCTACTTTCTTAACCTAAACTGGGATTTACTCACTATCATCTTCTTCTTCGTGTTTCTTCTTTCCTCCCTTCTTCCCTTCATGTTTATTTCCACCATCTTACTTAGTATCAGCATCTTCATCTTATCCATCATCATCATTTTTTCTTTTCCCTCCCTTTTTAGGAGCTTCTACCTTCTTTGGTTAAGCTGCAACTTCCTCTTAATCATCATATTCGTCATGTTTCTTCTTTCCTCCCTTCTTCCCTTCATGTTTCTTTCCTCCATCTTCCTTAGTATCAGCATCTTCATCTTATCCATCATCATCATTTTTTCTTTTCCCTCCCTTTTTAGGAGCTTCTACCTTCTTTGGTTAAGCTGCAACTTCCTCTTAATCTTCATCTTCGTCATGTTTCTTCTTTCCTCCTTTTTTGCCTTCAGTTTTCTTTGGAACTTCTTCTTTTTTAGCTGCTTCCACTTTCTTACTATCACCATCTTCATCTTCGTCGCTATCATCTCCTCTTTTTCCCTTTTTAGATACCTTTTTAGGAGCTGGCTTAGCTACAACAACTTCTTCCTTTTTCGATTTAGCACCTTTACCCTTCTTCTTAGCATCTTCATCTTCATCCTATTAGACTCCATCATCCTCACTCTCATCTCCTCTCTTTTTCTTACTCTTCTTCTTATCCTTTGCTCCTTCATCGATCACTTCTTCCTCCTCTTCAACTTTATTCTTATGCACAGGTTTCTTCTTCCCTCCCTTCTTTTTATGATCCTATTCCTCATCTTCACTGTCAACAACTTTACCCTTCTTCACTGGTTTTTCGTCTTCACTACTCATCTCTCGACCTTTCTTACGTCTTCCTTCTTTGTAATTTATCTATTGAAGCTTTCTTCTATGAATTTTAACGATAATTATATTATTGTATTTGTTCCTCACTATTCTCAACCTTTGATTATTTGTTTCCCTCTATTTTTATCTCCACTCATTTCAATACAAAAAACTGCACAAATAATGTTTCACTCTTTTAGCACGACAATATTAAATCTTATTGCGAAGTACGAATGTCTCTTTGTTTGTCTAGTTGATAATAAATAAATAAAAATTTTTTAAACTCTCCCCAAGAGAGATAGCTGTTATTTGAGAGCCAAAATAGAAAAAACATGTGATTAATTTGCATATTATTTTAGTTTGTTTTCAGCTCCACACTGAAGGGCACAAGTACACAAATGAAATCATTTTGAGCTTCTCAGATTTATCTCAGTGGAATTCAGTGATTTTTCTTAGGAAACCAGTTTCGCTATGGTGATTCTTCATGAAAGTCAAATTATGTTTAGCTTAAGAAGAGTCTTTAAGATTAAGATTCGCCTTGAACGTTCTTGGAAATAGATAATACTAAGTTTTAGAAGCTTCTATAAGTTTTCTAAGAAACAGTCTGACTTGCTAGTGATTTGCTAAGATCACATCAAGATTATTGTGCTCGAAGTAAGTTTTAAAGATCTATCCTTTCTCGAAACCTACCACTGAAAATTCAACTTTTTCGATTTATATTTGTGTTTGAGATGCTACTTTCTTCTAAGTGAAGTCGAAATCAGCATTGATAATATTATTTTTAGCTTAGGGATACTTGTATCGGATCGGAGATAATTATCCGTCAATATAATTTATTGAAGGAATCGTATGTTATCCTCCTCCTCCCCCACCTGTCATATAATTAGTTCCTTTATCAGCTTCTCCTAAAAGTTTTATGGTTACTTATCTCCCACCTGCGCGTTGAATTTAGCCTCTCATTCCTGAATGTACCACAAGAGCTTATTCTGGACCTCGAGGTTTCATTTTAAAAGGTAAATTTTGTCTGTCCAATTAATCACATTCTTTGTTGTTTAAGTTAAAATCAGGGATGAGGCCAACAGATTTCGGATTGAAAAATACTTGCTCTTTGGTAGGGCTAGTGGGACTATTCTCAAGCCCAGCAATGGAGTTACGCACATAGGGACTAGGAAAATAAGCATATTCTTCACTTTCATTGTTAGAATCGTCTTATTAGAAATGAATTGCCCTATCTTAAATGATTTACATTTCAAACAGACAATTTATTTTCATTCTAGGATTCCTCGTAAAGCTGTGGGCTCGTTTCTGGTCCACACTGAATGTGTTCTGATTAAAATAAAGTTTTTAAAATAAAAAATGTTAGCAAACAAGAATACTACTATTTAAAAAAATCATTTATTACTTTAAGGATTGCTAATTCCCTATCAGGAATGAAGTGTAAATTCTAGCAGAATTTGACACAATGATCAAATGATTAGCACACCAAGCATTCTATTTTGAGAGAAGAAAAGTTTTTATTAATTTTAGCAGAGTCTCTGATCATGCAGAATTTTTCAAAATCCACTGGGAAGGATTTCAACAAAGCAAGGAATTGTTTCCGTTTAATTGACAATAACTTCGTAGATCCCACTGCAACCGCAGAGAAGTGTCTCGGTTCGTCAGTGAAAACTCCACTGCGACAAAATACTGCCACTCTGAAATGTTCTAGATGAAAATCTACTCTTGCTCTTTTTAGGATTCGCTGGTGTTAACGAAGAGACGAACAATGCCATTTTCAAGGATATAGAATTTCACATCGTCAAGGTGCTCGGATTAAACTTCATCTTGATGGTAAATTGATTCTTAATTGAGTTTTGACTCACTTTTCATGGAGAGACACAGCTTAAGGAGAAATTCCTCAGAGAAATTCTTTGAGAGAAAATGGCATTGCTGCAAGATGATCATGTTTGTTGAGATGACGAGTTTTTCCTGTAATGGCTGAGATAATTTACTGAATACTTTATGCTCCTCTTCAGTGGAAATTTCGTTTTCAAAATCGAATTTATATTCGATGAACTTTCTGACCTCTAACTAAAAATCATGGCTCACATTTTTCATGGACAAATATCTAATAAAATGAAGAGAAAAAAAGCAGATATGAAAAATGAAGAAAATAAATACATTATTCTTACAAAATATGTGAGTTATTTCAAAAATGTTACCTACTAACGAGTCTCATTTCTTCAGTGAATTGATCATGCTTCTAGTTGAGTTCTCCAAGGACAACTCCAATAGAATTAAACATGTAAGCGAACGTCCCACAAGAAACAAACATAAAGAGCATATGTAGATATTTTTCAAAAAATAACGCAGATTTTAATATCTTCCACCTTTCTCATCAAATCTTTAATAAGTATTTCATTTCTTTGAACATAATGAATGCCTTAATTTCTTTGAGTTGACTTATTTTAATATCAAATTTGTTGAGTCAGTTATTATGTGCAGCTGTTAAAAGATAATAATTAATTATTGTAATTACAACAAAAGACAAATAGTGGGGGGGGGGGGGGGGGGGGGGTTTGTTGCAAAT
>Ga0302271_10004922_pt1 | contig 10412 bp, 10 predicted proteins | sample III_Bog_N1_1_FD_198767 | JGI IMG/M metagenome (GOLD analysis project Ga0302271, IMG submission 198767) | Peat permafrost microbial communities from Stordalen Mire near Abisko, Sweden - III_Bog_N1_1 | ecosystem: Environmental > Terrestrial > Soil > Wetlands > Peat | place: Sweden: Abisko... | reverse complement strand
TCGAACCTATTCCAATAATGCATTCATGTTTCTTCATCGTCTGGCCTCCAATTCAACCGAAACAGACTCTGAAAACCGAAGTGCATGTGGCTTGTCGATTTCAACCTTCGCCCAGGTTACACGATTATCCAGCATAACCAATTGCAAAACTTCATACGTTAATCTCTCAAGTAGTTGAAATTTACTGTCTGATACAAACGCGATGATTGCCTTGGTGATTGCCTTGTAGTTATAAATCCCATCCGGATGATCAGTACTGACAGCCCTTAAAACATCAACCTCAATTTCAATACTAATGACCACATCCTGCCGGTTTACCCGCTCCTCTGGGTTAAACCCAATAATTGTCCGGACAAGCAGATTTTTAATGCGGATGATTGCCATCGTTTAAATATTAGGTTGATTCAATAGATGGGATAAATATACGAAAATCATAACAGTTGTGCACCACCATCACAAAAGATCAGTTGACCAGTTAAATCTTCATTTCCAATGATGTAATCAATGCTTTTAAGAATTGAAATCACACCTGACGGCGTTTTCATGGGTGTCAGATCTGCAACCTTTTCAAGATAGTGCTGATCTTTTCCTACTGGCGCCAGAATTGCTCCCGGGGCAATTGCATTTACGCGAAAATGTGGTGCCAAATCCAGAGCGGCCATTTTTGTCAATTCCCACAGTGATTTTTTCGAAAGAGAGTAGGGGAGGAAATCACTCTTATTTTTTGTAATCCTGGTATCTACAATATTAATAATCTGACCATTTATTGCATTATTTGCAAAATCGCGCATCAAAATAAATGGTGATACAAAGTTTACTTGCGAATGTCGGATCAGTGATTCAGCTGAAGTCTCTTTAAATGGGGATGACTCAAAAATAGAAGCACTATTAATCAGAAGATCAAGCTGGCCAAATCTTTTTATAACCTGTTTTATAAGCGTCTGTGTTTGATCTATATTACCCAGATCCGCCTGAAAGGTGTAAAAACGTTGTTTCGGAAAACCCGTTTTCAATTCGGTTTCAAAACCGTCCACCTCTTTGGTTGACGATCTGTAATGCAGTGCTATATCCCAGCCATTATTTGCCAAATGGTGAGCAATTTCGCGACCCAGTCTCACCGCACTTCCTGTTATCAAAGCAACTTTAGCCATTTTTGTACTTTTCGATAAATTTAATACAAAAAAAGGATGCTCCGAAGAACATCCTTATAATAAACAAATTAAACAAAAGGAACTATTTTTTCTGAGCAACAACACTGAATGCCAGTGTAAAATCATCGTAAATCACTTTGTCTCCAAGTCCCTGGAAAAAACTACCAGAACCGTACTTGATTCCATATAGCGTTCTGTTGACCGTAATAACACCATCGGCAGACAATTTATCGCCACTTGCTGTAACTTTGGCATTGAATTCAACCGGATTAGTGATTCCTTTAATTGTGAGGTCAACCAAGAACTTAAATTCATCTCCAGAAACGGCGGTCACTTTTTTGATCACCATCTTAGATTCCGGAAATTTCTCAATTGAGAAAAAATCATCTGAAGCAAGATGTCCCATCAGTTTTGCTTTCATGCCAGCATCGGTAATATCCTCATTTGAAAGTGATTTCATATCAATTACAAATGACCCCCCTGATATTTTATTACCAGTTGCCACAATTGATCCATTCGCAAACGAGATTGAACCATTATGCTGACCAGTCACCTTTTTTGCTTCCCATTTTACTTTACTGGCCGTTTTATCAACAACATATTCAGCGGCATTCATTGTTACACTGAATCCGAGTAACATTACCATCAATCCTAAAAATGAAATTTTTACCTTTGACTTTAATACCTGACTATTCATATCTTAAAATTTTAATTATAAACAAACAACGATTAAGCCTCTGTATTTGTTTCAAAATGACTGCTGTTAAAATTCACAAGTTAAATTGTATATTTATGCCGCCAAAAAGTTCATGTTATTTATCTTGAAAAATGAAGAATATTAACGAATCAACAGACGATATCAACCTTTCAGGTTTCCGCTTTTTCAAGTCATTGACCGAAGAAGAACTTAAAAGTCTGAATTTTGAAAAGACATGTACATCTTACAAAAAAGGAAGTATTGTATATAAAGAGGGTAGTAGACTTACCGGTTTTTACTGCATCATTCGCGGAATTGTAAAAGTTTACAAAACAGGTATTGATGGAAAAGAAATGATTATCCGTTTTGCCCGGAAAGGTGATATTATTGCTTACCGGTCGCTTTTAAGCCAGGAATCGGCATGTACAACTTCAAAAGTAATTGATGACGCCATATTATGCCACATACCCTATAAAACACTTCTCAATCTTATTGAGAAAAACCCGTCTTTTTCGTTGGCGATGCTTCGTATTGTTTGTGCTGAATTAAAAGAGGCGAATGAATACATTACCGACATAGCACAGAAAACAGTTCGTGAACGACTTGCAGAAGTTCTTTTACTTCTAAAAGAAAATTTCGAACTTGATGCCGATCAGATACTCCAAATTTCATTGACAAGAGAGGAACTGGCAAATACTGTAGGAACAGCCACAGAGTCGATCATTCGGCTCCTTTCGGAGTTTAAACAGGATAAACTGATTGATCTTCAAGGAAGGAAAATTAAAATAATCAATATTTCAGGACTCACAAAAGTGGCGAATCTTACAAAGTATTAATAAAACCAACATCACTTACATTTTAATTATTGCCTGATCAGCCAATCTTCCGGATCAAGCTTGGTGCTTTCACGCCATAATTGAAACTTAAGGACGGTTTTATTATCATCATTTTGATCGGTAAAGACACTTCCGATTTCATCTTTAATTTCTACTTTTTGACCAGCTTTAACAAATACATCGTTTAGATTTGAATAAACAGTGAGGTAGTTTCCATGCCGTATAATGACCGCGTAGTTAGCACCAGGAATCGCCACCACTTTGGTTACTTCTCCTTTAAAAATCGCCCGCGCTTTTGCATTTGCCTGAGTAGTAATATCAATACCTGAATTACGTACCACCACATATTTCAAAACGGCATGGGGATGATCGCCAAAATGATCTGTAATTACGCCCCGCAGAACAGGCCATGGAAATTTACCCCGGTTATTAGAAAAATCGCCTGATAAGACCTTCTCTGCCGGTGTCAAAGATAAACCCGGTTCCTTCGATTTTTTACGCGTTAATTTCTTTGCTTCATCAGAAATAACCCTTTCAATTTCCTGCTGCAATCTCAACTCGGCACGTCGCTGATTTTCAAGCTTTCTCTTTAAATCCTTCTCTTTTTGCTGAAGATCAGAATAAACATCATTTTGCTGTATCTTTTGTTGCTCAATAATTTTTGTTTGTTTGACTTTCGAAACCAAAAGATCTTTCTTTTGCTCTTTCCGCTTATTGAATTCAATTAACTGACCACCAATGGAACTCTTGAATTCGGTGATTCTCTCAGCTTGTTTACGACGATAATCGGCATACTGTTTTAAATAAATAAACCGTTTGTAGGCTTGATTGAAATCCTCCGAAGAAAGTAAAAAGAGCAGTTGATTATTGCTGTTCTGATTTCTGTTCGCATACCTGATCATTGAGGCATATTTCAATTTAACAGACTCCAATTCAGTACCCAGCGAATCAATCCGTTTTGAATTTTGTTGAATGGAGTTATCAAGGTAACCGATTTCACCCGTGATATTATTAATAAGATTATCCTGAAGTTTAATTTGCCTTTCAAGCACAGCAAGCCTGTTAAGAGAGGCTTTTGCATTGCTGTTTGTCTCCTTCAATAAATTATTGATGTATTCAATTTCTGATGCAGTTTTCTCCTTCTGCTTCCTCAATTCATCAAGCGACTGCCCAAAAGTATTGGACGAAAAGCAGATAAAAATTGAAAAACAAATCAGTTTTAAAAATCTCAAAATAGAACACTCCATTGATAGAATATAACCCAAATGATACTTAATTATTCAATTAATTTCTTTTTATATTTAGGCGAGACTGAAAATCCAAAATTCGTTTCGTCATTCAAAGATATCTTCGATAATTCGATGGATAATTCCAGTTGTTTCTCTCCTGTTACCTGCATTTTAATCGATCCGGGAAACCACTGATCCATCACTTTTTCATAATCCGAAAATTCAAGTTTCAACCCTTTATTATTTTCAAGATCTTTAAAAACCATTCGCCTTACGACAAAGGAATCGGGATCAATATAGATATCTTGTTTTATGACATGGCCTTCATCCATGCGGTTGCGATACCTTTCAAGCTTATCTTCATTTTTACTAAACTTTCGAATTTTACGATCACGGATAGAGGAAATCTTGTACATTTCATCTTCAATATCGCATGAAAATTCCTTGAAATCTTTATCCCGTGGATCCTGGCGAAACGAAAACATTTTATTGCTCAATAATGCCTGCAGTACGCCAAAATCAACATCCATTCCCATCAGTTTGCTCAAATAACTATTTTTTCCGACAAATAACTCCTGATCAAGAAAATAAACCATTCTGAAAGAATCGACATTCACCTCCATTTTACCGACCGGAATTGCCATCTTCTGGGCATATAGCTGTATAATACTATCGCGCCGAATTTTGTAAGATCCGCGAACAGAGGTGGTATTCCCATCAATGGTAAGAGAAACAGCAACCTTTTTTACCGATAGAGTTTCATATTTTAATGAATTTTCATTGGTCATTTTAATTACCTTACCTACGCTGTACCTTTTAATTTTTTTAGGCGCTGCAATTTTCTCGGTCTGTTTACATCCGGCCAAGAAAACAGCAAGGATAAATACCCAATAAAATCTAAAAATCAACCTTTTACCGGAGCACATAAATTAGTTTTCTTTTGTTTCAATATATCGCTTTTCAGCTATTTTCTGCTTAAGAATTTTCGAGTCATTACCCATTTGAAGCGACTTCTTCCATTGGATAACCGCATTCTCTTTGTCTTTTAGGTGATATAGGATATCGCCATAATGCTCCACAATAACAGCACCATCTTCGGATTTCTTCGATAAGGCAGTCTCCAGGTAAAATTTTGCCAACGAATAATCTTTCTTTATAAAAAATACCCATGCATAAGTATCAAGATAGGTTGCATTATCCGGATTAGCCTGAATAACTTTTGCACTTAGTTGTTCTGCCACTCCAAGCCGTTCACCCTTTAATGAAAGATAGTAGGCATAATTATTCATCGCCATATAGTTTTCGGGGTCAAGTTCGACAACCTTATCGAAAACATCAAAAGCCTCGTTGAAACGTTTCAAGTTATAAAACGCTTCGGCCTGGTAAGTATAAAGCTGAGACAGAATTTTAGGATCCTTATTCGCATGAACAATTCCGGAATCGATTACCGCAAGTATTTCGTTGTATTTCTTCTCCTGTAACAATCCTACCGATTTAAGAATATAAATTAAAGGTTGTTCAGGGAAAAATTCCAGTGCTTTATTGCTGTCGACATTCATCGACTTCCAATCGAGTAAATCATTATTAATCATTAGAAGTCTTTCCCAGTATGCATAGTTATCTTTCTTAATATCAAGCACCAGTCTTAACTGTTTACGAGCCTCTTCGGTTTGCTTTTTATTCAGATAATAGTCAACCAATAATGCACGCGGTCGTTCATCGTCGATATGTGTCTCGATAAGAATGTGAAGTAATTCGAATTGTTGGCCATCAGAAATTTTGATGGTCCCGGGTTGAATCAGTAACATATACATCTGAGCCTTCGTCTCCAATTCCAACGAGGAGTTCTTAAAGGCTGCCTTGATGTGCTCATAGGCTTTCAACGAATCATTCGCTTCGAGGTAATAACTTGCAATTGAGAGGTGAACAAATCCATCATTGGGATCAATCTGCAGAATTTTATTGTAATTTTCGAGGGCCTTCTCCCTGTTTTTGTCAGCCAGATACATATCCGCAAGCAGTCCGTAGTACTTCGAAACAGCTGGATAGGCCTGAATAAGTTTTTCAATCTCGGCATAAGCAGCTGGCTTATTGCCTTGCTGAATATAGATTTGCTGTTTTCCAACTGCAATGGGCTCGGTAATTCCCAATTTTTGCTCAAACTGATTGTACATTGCCAATGCCTGATCGTTTTTTCCCGCCATTGTAAGCAACGCAGCCTGATAAAACGGATAATCAGGATTATCAGGAACTAATTTCGAAATTGCCTCATACTCTGATGCTGCCTTTTCGTATAACTTATTTTGCTGATAAACTTTTACAAGCAAAAGACGGTAATACTGATTGTCAGGATTCATCGAAACAGCCTTTTCAAGCATAAACATCGAACTTTGAAAATCGCCTTTTGCCACATGTATGTTTGCCATTTCGTAAAGGGTCGCCGAAGAACGTGGATCTATTTCGAGACACCTTGAAAAAATCTTGATGGCATCGTCAAAATTATTTAACGTCTTTTGTTTTAACCCTTCAATATAAAGATATTCAAACTCTTTCGTAGCATCATCACTCAATTTTGTTTCCAACGTATCCTTGGAAACGGTAACCGTACTTGCAGGAACAGTTTTTGCAACTTTACAGGAAAAAACAGCACCTGCACTTATCGCAATCAATAAAATACCAATTAATCTCTCTCTACTTGTCATTCTAAATAATTTTAATTCTTAACCTGGCAGCAAATTTCGAATCAATGCTTGCCGGTATGTCCAAACCCACCTTCACCTCTTGTGGTGTCTTCGAGGATTTCGACCCTTTCCCAATTAACGGTTTCATGTGCAGCGACGATCATTTGGGCAATTCGTTCACCATGTTGAATAACAAATTTTTCAGAAGAAAGATTTATAAGAATTACCATTATTTCGCCCCGGTAATCGGCATCAATTGTTCCGGGAGAATTTAGAACCGTAATTCCTTTTTTCAAAGCGAGACCACTTCGGGGTCTGACCTGTGCTTCATAGCCAATGGGCAATTCAATAAATAATCCGGTTGGAATCAGCTTCCTTTCAAAAGGTTCCATGATAACCTCTTCAGGAAGGTTTGCACGCAAATCCATACCTGCCGCATGTTGCGTACTATATTCCGGCAACTCGTTTAACGATTTATTGACGATCTTTACTTTCATTTGTAATTATTTCAATTTGCTAAGATAATAAACAATTCCATTCTCTATTCTATTGTCACTTTCCCTTGCTTCTAAAGTTAAATAATCCGACAAGATCCGATTTCTCCTTGAACCAAATAAACAGGAAGAAAATCATAAACAAAATAGTGTTGAATCCCATACGGAGTAACTTATCACCAAAAGGCAATAATATTGTAATCAGGTAAAGCAACATGGCCACAACGAAATAGGTTCCGATTCTTTTTAAATCATACTTGACAGGAAAGTATTTTTGTCCGACAATATACGACATGACTGTCATTACCAGTGAAGCCGTGAAAAAGACATATCCACAAGCCATATAACCCAAAACCGGAATCAAAAGAACATTTAAAACGAATGTAATTACAGCACCAATTATTGCAAACCGGGCACCAAAGTGTGTTTGATCAGTGAGTTTATACCACAAAGATTGGGTGTAAAAGATGCCCAAAAATAAATTTCCCATCAGAAGCCATGGAACTACTTTTAGACCTTCATGATATCCAGATTTTGAGTTTCCGATAAAATATTTCAGGATATCCATGTAAAATATTACACCCAAAAAGATAATAAGACCCAGTATCACAAAGTATTTCATGATCACCGCATATATTTTTTTCGAATCCTCATTTTTGTAATGCGAAAATAAAAAGGGTTCGAAAGAGAAACGGAATGCTTGAATAAATAGCGTCATCAGGATCGCCAATTTTCCAGCCGCTGAATATATACCCAACACATAGATTGGATCATCTGAACCAACAAGTAGTTTTGGTAATAAAATTTTATCAATTTGCAGATTGACCATTCCTGCCACACCAATCACTAAAATTGGCCAACCATATTTCAGCATTTGACGCAGAAGCAATCCGTCAAAATTTGATTTTTTAATTTTTAAATCAGGAATAAAGAAAAGCAGGGTAATGGCCGATGAAACTAAATAGGATATAAATGCGTAACCAATACCAATCTTTGGGTTATAAATATATTGGACGAATGAATCGGGATTTGAGTGCAATAATTTAGGGCATAGATATATCCAGAATACATTCAAAAAAATACTTAAACCAATATTTACTAACTTTAAAAGAGCAAATTTATACGGTCTTGACTGTAATCTCAGTTTCGCGAATGGAATTGCACATAAGGTATCAAGCGCTACGGTAATCCCCATCCAAATTATATATTCCGGATGGCCTTCATAGTCAATCCAACCAGATATATTTTTGGCAAAACTTAAAATCAAAACAATAAATGCGACAGAAGTAATGCCCAGTGAAACCATTGAAGTGGTGAAAACCTTTTCCGGATTTTCACTTTTTCCGGCAAATCTGAAATAGGCAGTTTCCATCCCATAGGTTAGGAAAACCTGAAAAAATGTAACGTAAGCAAGAATGTTACTTAATATACCAAACGTACCTGGCAAAAAGGTGTAGGTATAAAGAGGCGTAAGCAATAAATTAAGAAATCTCCCAACGATACTCGGAACACCGTAAATAACTGTTTCGCCCGCAAGTTTCTTTAATACACTCAAAATATTTTTTATTAAAATATAAACCGCAAAGATAACGCTTTACATTATTCAGATCATGTTTTTACAAATTCCAATTGAACCATTTTCAAGTACGTTTAAAAAAAACAAATATCCTTCATCAACTGATTTGCTTCAGTCTTTACTTTTGAACATTAACAAAACATCCAATCAAATGATTGGTAATGTTCCACGTGAAGCATTGTTAATAAAACCACCCCAAATTGTTAATAACAACCAATTTTTATATAATTTCCGACATTAAAAATATTAACAGTTTTTGCTCACTTTTAATTTGATTATGAGAACGCTAACAGTTTTTGCCTTGTTTATTTTTTTGACATCTTTTGTTTTGGTGAACTGCGCGCAGTCCTCAAAACGCATACGAAAACCGGTAACGTCCATTAAAATAACACCTAAAAGTAAAAATTATATAATAGGAGATAAGTTAACTGTTAATTTTCAAACTAAAATAAAAGACGGATCACTTAGCAAAACAGAATTTTTTGTTGATGGAAAATCTGTATTTACGAGCGATAAAATTGAAGGTTCCTTCGAAATTGAATCTCAGAATTTTGCAGTAGGAACCCGTTATTTGAAAGCAATTTCAACATTAAGCGAAGGAACAAAGGGCGAAAATTATACTGATTTTCTCCTTTTATCAGATATTACACCACAAAAATTTGATTACAAAATTGTAAAAGCACTTCCGCATAATATTGAACACTTTACAGAAGGACTTGAAATAAGAAACGGTTTTCTTTACGAAAGTACCGGACAGGAGGGAACATCTTCGATTTACAAGATTGATCTATCAAATTTGAAAGTTATTAAAGAAAATAAACTTGATGACAAATATTTTGGTGAAGGAATAACCATTTTAAACGGCAAATTGTACCAACTTACCTACAAAACTCAAATTGGATTTGTCCGCGATATGAACACATTAGAACTGATTAAAACCTTTACATATAAAAATGCCCAAGGATGGGGATTTACCAACGATGGTAAGTATTTAATAATGGGTGATGGTACCGAATATCTTACGTATCTTGATCCCGAAACGTTAGCTGAAGTAAAAAAAATTCAGGTTTGTAATCAAAAAGGAGTCGTTGCAAACTTAAACGAACTGGAATACATTAACGGTGAAATATGGGCTAATGTATGGATGACCGACACCATTGTCCGGATAGATCCTAAAACAGGCAAAATTGTAGCCGAAATCGATTTAAAAGGACTTTTAGCATCTAATATTTCCAATCAGAAAAATCAGGCTGATGTATTGAACGGAATTGCTTACGATCATGAAAAAAATAAAATCTACGTAACCGGTAAATTTTGGCCTAAATTATTTGAAATAGAACTAATTAAAAATACAAAGTAAGTTTAAAACAGTGTTTGAGGATAATCTTTTCGCCAGGTTCTTCCCAAATGATTATAGGCCAGTTCAGTTGCTTCCCTGCCTCGGGGAGTTCGTTTTAAAAAACCTTCCTTAATCAAAAATGGCTCATAAACTTCCTCAATTGTTCCGGCATCCTCACTTACGGCTGTTGCAATGGTAGTCAAACCAATTGGACCTCCCTTAAATTTATCGATAATTGTGCTTAAAATTCTGTTATCCATCTCATCAAGACCATACTTATCGATATTTAAAGCTTCGAGTGCATACCGTGTAATTTCAAGATCAATGATGCCATTTCCTTTTACCATCGCAAAATCGCGGACTCTACGTAAAAGTGCATTAACAATTCGAGGCGTACCACGGCTTCTTC
>Ga0302271_10004921_pt1 | contig 10412 bp, 7 predicted proteins | sample III_Bog_N1_1_FD_198767 | JGI IMG/M metagenome (GOLD analysis project Ga0302271, IMG submission 198767) | Peat permafrost microbial communities from Stordalen Mire near Abisko, Sweden - III_Bog_N1_1 | ecosystem: Environmental > Terrestrial > Soil > Wetlands > Peat | place: Sweden: Abisko... | reverse complement strand
TTAATTATTTTTCAATTTATAAAACCTAGGATTTCCCAGTGGATTTTGTGTTCAAGATAATCTTCGACAACTAAATCGATGACCAACTACGAAGTGCATTCTGCAATCTCGGATTAACGTTGTACATAGATCACGAGCCACTTAACAAACGATAAGTTCCAAATATGTGCAGAATTTTCAGGTCAGACAAGGATATTTTAACAAAATAGCGAAAAAGCATTATGGAAATTCGAAAAGGTGGTAATGATGATGACTATGAAGATGATGATGATGATGAGAATATGATCAAAGAAAATCCAATTTATCGATATACCATTGAGAAAATTATCAAATACATTAATTAAGAATACAAGAAATTAAAGAAGAGCAACGAAGAATATCAAGAATCACAAAATAGAAAAAGTGTCATACACAATAAACTCAAATGTAAGGGTTTCTATGATATTATATTTGGCTTTTGATCTAATAAATCTATTCATGCAAGTCTATTTTAATTCTCCTGGTTGTTTTAGAGGAGGAAACCGAAGCAGATGCTGCCATTACAACGACTTTCTTCGATAATATTTTGACTTTGGACATCATCAAAATGTTGGCTACCTTCGTGAAATTTGATATTTTAGCTCTAATTAATCAGCAAAACATGTATAAGAGTATCGTGACTACCTTACTTCAGCTCTTAGAGTACGATAAGAATTACAGGAACTACTCATATGTTATTAATAAAGTACGATAAGAGAGATATAAAAATGCTATTACTATTTAGAAAAAGAATAAACTTCTCTCTAATTTCACTGGGTTCATAGGTAAACAACTGATATATTTTCATCCAAAAACCATACAAAAACGACTCTTTTTTTTTGCACAGTAAATGGAGCACTAACGATTGCTAAGGCCGGGTAGGAAATGGCAGGTGAAATTGCTGGAATGGTTGGTGCAATGATTGGCTTGCAGTATGGGAAGTCAAGTTATTAATCAGAAGATGAATAATTAGAGGCAACAAACAGTTTATATTCTAAACATCCAATGATCGGTGGTCTCTTGACATTGAAAAGCATGTTCTAGAGTGAGTAAAGTGAAAATGAAGATAAAGTTGAAGTCGAAGTGAAAGTTGAAATCTGTGAGTTATTTATTTTCTAACAAAACCTAAGAATGGATTATCTACTTTCTAATTTCTTGAGCTGGTTTGACACAATCAGTAAAAAGCACCATCGATTCAACTCCAAACAGATCATCGCTGAAATCGAAGATGACCTGCTTACAGTTATCCCAGAGATATATAAAGTAAGGGAGATCTGCTTTTATTTTTATTATAAATTGTTTTTTTATTTTAAAAGACAGGAATAGATTCAATAGAGACGAGGATAGAACAAATAAATGATCCAAAATCAGATGGGTTTGAGAATTTAACAAACATGTTGAGTTTTAAAAAGCGAAAAACATTCATGAATTATCTCAGTGCTGAAGAATTCATTCCCAACTTGGATAGTCTTCTGGAAGGCACGAACGACTCTGCTCCTGGAGAAGGATAAGGAGGTGGTGGGATTAGCGCAGCTCCCTCGTTGAACCCGAATATTAGAACTAGAAAAACATTTCAGCCAGTTGAAAAGGATGAAACAGCAAAGTAAATTAAAGCAGAAGTAAAATAAGAAGTACTTCCATCGCTTTTATGTGGATTTTTCATGACAAAAAACCATAAAGTTGAAGATACAATACTCGAAGTTTTAAGGAACTGCTTCAACTAAACTGATCTACTCTTCAAGAATCTGTATATCCTTGAAGTTCTGTTTGACTAACGAGACATAGTACCGTATTAGTTACTTAGGAAAAAGATAGATAAATTAAGATAATTTGCTGAAGAATCTGAAGTTTGGCTGAATGATTTCTTGCAGACAAAATAGCCACCTGAGAAAATGCGCTAGACATAATAAACCCTCAGTGAAATCAACGAACTTTTCTATTTTGATGTTAAAATTGTTGATGATAAGATAATACTTCCATCAGAATAAGAAGTTGAAGCTTAGAGGGTTAAAAAGAGGCAAATAGACAAAGTTAGACAGAAAGTATTCACATTTTTAATGGGACACTTTTCGTTAATTAACTTAGTCAGGGATTCACAAAATTAAATGGCAAAGTTACTCCGATCGAATACTGTCTCGACTCAAGCCAAGAGTGTCATTCATAAATTGTTATCATCACTCTACTACTGCTTATCCTTATACTGTGATAATTTCGAAGTAATAAACATTTTATTATTTCATTTTATGCATTGTTTTTACTTTTTTGCTGCTTGAAAATATTCTAGGAAAATCAGAATATTTTAGCTAACTACACAAGTTTCTTCTTGGATGAGATTGAGTTTGATTTCGGGCAGCTTGACTTGGTATGCTCGATTTATAAGAACAATAAGTTTCTTTGTGAGACCTTCCCTGAGAATCTTTCGAGTTTCTTAACGAATAACATCAGTGTGATTGGCAGACAGCAAAGGTTCCTGAAGTTGTTTAAAATCATTCTGTCGTTTAAAGATAATCGCAATAAAGTAGTCACGAACCTCACTGAGAATCAAATCAAAGTCATTTAGTGGTTTCTGCCTAAGGATAACTCAGATAAATCTGTAAGATAATAATAATAAATAAAAATCATTTTTTTAACATAAAATGGTTTTTTAGTTAATTCCTAATTTCCCTTTTCTTTATCCTTCTCTCAAACAAAAGGAATTAGCTCGTTATTCTAAGTTGTTGTATTCCAATCTTGACACCAAAAATAAATTATAAATCTCTTTTGATTTCGAAGAGGACAACAGCAATAATAATTCCTCTGATTCCTCCTCGAAGGACATCCCATATTATTACCATGCAGAACTACTTGAACTCTTCATCTATACTCTCAAAGGTGATGAGAGCTCTTCTATTAACATCTCCAAACTCAAGAAAAACTTTTCTCAGGCATACCTTCTCGATATGCTTCTTCGAGAGGATGCCTTCGTTCCATTCGAAAAAACATACTCTTATGGAAACCAAGTTATTGACAATCAACAATAATAAGCTGATACAATTCAAGGAAAACCCAAGAAGCAGCGGAATCGCAGTTCGTTTGTGATTGATTACTCAGAAAATTTCCTTGTTGACGATGAAAAGGAAGGTTTAAAGATTATAAAACCAAAAATCATTGACTTTTTATTAGCTGTGTTCTTCAACGAAGAAAAACCAATCACAGACAACATGAAAGACCATAAGAGATTCTCCATGCTATTCCAAATGGAATTGGAGAGACTCCAACGGAAAATTGATCAGCATCCACATGATTACATTCAATATATTTGTGGGAAATTCTTGAAATTAGCATTGTTCTATCTCAAGAAGATCATCATTCACGATCATGCACAGGAATATAAAGAATCGGAAGAGTTCCAGCTGCTTTTTGAGATATCTAAGAAGCTATTTGATATTCGATTCTAATTCGATGAGATGCTGTCCAAACAAGAATATCAAGAATACTCCGATTTCATGAAAGAAGTCAACCCAGAATATCATAAACAATATATCGATGAGATACGTGCCGCCCTTAAGCCAGAAAGAGTAATAACAATACACAACAAACATCACAGACAATTTGTGTTAATTATTTTCTTCTTGATTTGATTTTAAAATTTGTTGCCTTTTTTCAGAAAAAAGAAGAATCAGAATAAGGTTAGGGTCTATGGAAGGCACAATACAACTGGAAGATATTCTTGAATATCTGCAGGAATTCTGATGTTATCAAGGAGAACTTGGAATTAGAAATGTCAGTGCTGGCAGAAGCCGTCCTCAAAATTAAGGACATGTTCCCAGAATAATACAGAAAGGAATATAAAATTGACATACAGTATCAAGAAATTCTCAAGAAGTTCATTCAATATCTACAATTAGGAATAGTCAACAAAGTAAAATGAGGGGGTTAAGAGAGGGAAGGGGGAATACTTTTGGTGTTGTATGTTACTCGATGCCTTAGAATACAAGTTAACGTGACATGTTGGTATTGTTTGAAATGTTAGGCTAACCCATTAAACATGATATTTGTATTCGATCTGCTGACTTAAATTCTAGAAGACTAAGAAAATGAAAAGTCCCTTGAAGAGATGCAGAATCTGTTAGATTCCTTGGATGCCTCCAAGATGTGTTTGCACTTGCTTTCGGATTCCAAATCTAATCCACTCGAAAAGGATTTGTTTAATTCTCTGCTAAAATTCTTCATCAAACTCCTCGAAGGAGGAAACAAGCAAGTAAACTATTCAAAAGATTTTATGAAACTATTTTGATTTAAGAGAAGAATTTATGTGCACTCAACAAATGTAACTTAATTTTTGATTTCAAACAGATCTAAAAGACTATTTGCGAATATTTCTTGACATTTCCGAAAAGCGAAGTAATCTTCTGGAAGTTCCATTCCATCATCCATGACTTCATTGAAGATTTAAAAGAAAAAAAGAAGATCGAAATCTTGAAAATTTAAAATGAAATCTTACTAAACTTGGAATAATCCACACCGCTAAACCTTTCTTTCGGATAAGGGGAGTCTAAAAAAGGATAAACATCTTCTAAAAACCCATCAGATCATGCTGACAACGCAGCTGAGACACTCTCCAATCCAAAAAAAAACAAAAACTACAAAGAACCACTCAAAGACAACAAGAAGAAATCCAAAGATGATAAGAACGAAGATGACGAAGAGAGTAGTGCTACTAAGTCGAATATCGACATGGAATTCGATGAAGAAAAGGATCCCTACAGAAAACAGCAGAAATTGATAAATTCTACAATTCTGATGAGAGTCCTAAGGGTCTTACAATTATTCTGCGAGGGACACAATCTAGATCTTCAGAACTACATAAGATATCAGAAAAACAGCAGAACAAACTATGATATGGTCTCCATCATCATCGATGTACAAAAAGAAAAAGAAAATCACAGTATTTCCTTGATTTTTACTTTAATTTACCTATTTTTTTAAAACTAGTTGCTGTATGTTTTCTACGACAACATTGCTGAGGAAATTTTCGAGAACATGGGGAAATGTTTAGACACGTTAATAGAGTTTGTTTAAGGTCCTTGCAAAATGAATTAAGAAACGATTATTGACTCCAAATTCTTCTAATTTGCTGAGGATATTCTAGATGGGTATGATTAACGAAAACAGCAACATAAGAAGAAGAGTACTATAATTCAATAAGCGAATACTACGAATTAGAATTAGAGCATGAATTCATCTGATAATCTAAAAACATCATTTGCTAGGAAATCAACTAAAACTAAATCTATGATAGCACAATATGCCACTATGAAATAAGCTCCACCTAGTCTCAAGCCATGGATGCTTGAATAAATCAAATATAAAGTAAAAATATTTGTTAGTTGTTTTTGTTATTTTGTAAGATTGATTATCTGTTGCTGTGTTTTTAACATGTTACCTTTCCCCACAGACAATGGTGTTAGTGACATCTTTACTGGAGTTAAACAGTGAGCCTCTTGTCATTAAGCGTATCATGAGAAGTCTGCCACTTGAAATTCTTAAGAAAAACCTGATTTCTATTTTTAGAAAGTAAAGATCTTAGTTTTGTTATTAAGAAGATTTATTGTAAGATTATCTTATTTTCTATTTTTTAGGCACAAGCAAATCTACCAAGATCAATATCTAATTCAGTGCTTTGGACACGTAAGAGTCACTTTTTGTTAATTTACTTATTTTAAACTGATATTTTTGGTTCAAATATTTATCCTCCTTTTTCTTGCTAAGTTTGATGGTGAACCTGAGGATGATTCCGAGAATGAAATCCGTCATTATAACTACATCATCGAGACAGGTTTTTTCATATTCTTTTTGTTGAGTTACTACACTGACTTGGATGAGAATGACTTGGATGCAGAGATCAGCACAAAACTAAATGAAATCAAAAATGATTTCAAAGATTCTAAATCTCTTTTTAGTCTCAAAAAAGGCATCATATCCTAGCTTTATAATTTCGTCTATGCTATTCTGGAAAGTGTCTTCTCGATTGTCTAGGGTGTCTCCAAGAAAATACAAGAATAACTAGAAACAAAGCAAGCCACTGAACTTGATCTGGAGTAATAAGCCAAAGAGGATAAAGAAACATTTAAACTTGCACTGAATTTCTTCAATAAAAATGCTGGAAGGTAAGAGAAGTTGTTTAATTTTATTCTAAAATAAGAATTTCCTCAAATAATTATTGAAATTAACCCAAGTGTTGTTCTCATTTTCTCCTTTTTTAGCATCGAAATCGTGAGAGAAGGTACGCTCGAGAAGATTCGATTCATCTTGCTGCCATTCTGCCATTACCTGCCTAAGTCTAACAAAACAGAATTTCACGATAATGTCGACAGAGACTCCACTCACTCCAAACTCAGTGGGTTAGTTGAGAAATCCAAGGAAATCATTTAAATCTGCAAGCACGAAGAACAATTGTTCCTTTTCTTTAACAGAAATAAGGTAATTTCATTTTAGTTTTCAATTCTAAATAATTCATTTCTCCTTTTTTTTGCATTCTTAGTTCATAGGAATATTTGCTAATTCGGTAGATCTTTGGCGTGATATTGCATTTTTCCTGACAATTCTCATCAATACGTTCATTCTAATATCCTTTTATAGTGGTACCTACACTACTTCCTCTGAGGCTGAGCACAACAGATTATGGAGCCCTGCACTTGGTGTTGATGGCTCTGTTTCGGTAGAATAAACTAAAAGCATATTCCAAACTACAGGAATAATCATGATAGTCTGCAGTACATTTGTCGTTCTGTTTTTCCTGTGCAAGCGAGCACCTTTGTATTTAAAAAGAGCTTGGGAAGAAAACGAGTCCATCATTTCGGACAAAACGCAAATGAAATTCATCAGATTCACAAAATACTTAGTGGTCATTTGCTCTAGTCTAGTCAAAGTCTTAACTAATCCTGAGGTCGTCTACTATCTGCTATTCGGAACGCTTGCTTTCATTGCTACTCTGTACCACCCGTTTTTGTTTGCTTTCCATTTAACTGAATTTCTGCTGAGATTCCCAACACTTAGAAACATTCTCAAATCTGTCTCAGATTCGTTAGTCTCTCTCGCTCTCACATTTGTCCTTATCATCATGCTGTTCTACTTCCAAGCAGTCATAGGGTTCCTAGAGTTCTATGGAGATTATCTTAATCAGTGTGAATAATTGTAAGAACAACAAATATGGGAAATTTAATAAAAATATTTTTTCATTTTTTGTTTAATTTTTCGTTTTCATGCTTAACTAATCAGATATCTCTGTGTCTTTCACACCTTCATTATGACATTCTAGAACAATGGAGGAATAGGTGGATTTCTTAATAACAATAACAGCAATATTCTTGATAACGGACAATGTAAGAGAACAACTAACTTTTTCACTTTTCCAAATCATATTTTTCAATCCCTTATTTTTTCCCTTCTAGCATACCGTTATTGGCGTTTCATCTTCGACAACATATCATTCTTTTCAGTCATGCTGATCTCTGTGCAGATCTTTGCAGGAGTTATCATCGATAAGTTTGGTTCACTGAGAGAACGAGAACATGAAAAAAACACAGACATTAACTAGACTTGCTTTATCTGTGGACATTCCAGAGAATTATTCGAGAGACAATCCGATATTGGATTTGATTCGCATATCAAGCAAGATCATTATCTCTGGAATTATCTCTTCTACATAGCATTTATTAATTGGAAGGAGAAAACTGACCATAGTGGCATAGAAAGTTTTGTTTATTAAAAACTCGATGAGGGTGACCATAGTTGGTTCCCTATTCAAAGGGCTATTGTTCTAAAAGACCACAGCGAAGAAGACCAAGAAGAGTAGCAAAGAAGAGAGAAATTCAAATCAGAGGTAAGAAATTTTAAGAATAGTTTCCGTAAATCATTTTGTGATGTGATTTTTTCTTTTATTTTTTCAGAGTGAGAATTTCTAGAAAATAATAGGTGATGTCTAGCAAAGCTAGAAATATCTCCAGGAGATAATCTCTGCTAAAAAAACTTCCCTTAAAAACTGAGAGTTTCACTATGTTTACACTGTGTGCATTTTTAAAATCATTATCTTTTCATTAATTTGACACAATTCAATTCAATTATTGTTTAGTGTATGTACTACAAGTACTGGTAACAAAATCCAAAACAAAGATTCCTTAATAACGAATCTGCAAAGAGAAATACTAAATCCGCGAAGAAAGCGTTAAAAAACAGACTTTGTAGAAAATATATGTCAAAAAAATCTATCCCCAAAAAAAGTAATTTTCAGGGGAATTTTAATAAGAATAATTAGCTCTAATCTATCAGCAGAAATAATAGAACAGATGAGTGAGGAAACACAGAATTTAAAGCAGGAGCCATCTCATAGCAACATGAGTTCCAACCTCAATGCTTAGTCTATAGACGAGAAGGCGGATATTTTAGCAGCTTTTAACCAAATGCTTCCTATGAAGCTGGATTTTGATCTAAACAGCGAATAATAACAAAAAGAATAGGAAGCTTTAAGGAAACAAGTAATCTAGCAAGCAAGACTCAAATTCATAGCCTATCAACAACACGTAACCTAGCAGAACATGCAAGACACAGCTTAAATCAAGTAATATCTTGTTTACAAAACTACCCATTTTACCATAATAATCTGTATTTGCTTTTAGCCCATTAGACAACATCAACAAACCCTAAGAGTACCATAAACATTCTTCTGCTACAGGAAGTTCAGGATTCAGCACTGATTTTACTTCTCAACCTTCATAACCTTCTAGTTTCAAGAAAGATTTTTCATTAGAGTGAATTTGTAGATGAATCGAGTTTCTAAATCGAATAATCTGATGCCTTTGCTAAAGAAATCTCATTCATCTGTCTAATATTCCTTTTAACTTAAATTCTCAAGCTTTTACTTACACTTATTATCTGTGGTTTTCTTGCCTAACATAGTCAATATTTCTAAATACTGAAAGAAGATTATCTAGATGCATCTTTGAAGGTACCTCCAAGGCAGGTTGAGTTGTAGAAAAGATAAAACAACAACAAAAAGCTCATACAAAAACAAAAATTATGAAGATCGACTTTAACAGCTATTCTAGCTGTTATTCAACGAGTTTTTAAGTTTTTCAAGTGACATTCTCCAACAAAATCACACAAATATTTTGTGAAAGATCTCCATTTTATTATCTATTTTTTCTTCTAAATTTTGTACGTGTACTTCCACTCTTCAGTTAAAGTTTCTTTTTAATGTATTTCAATCATCTTTTAAGTCAAATATTTTCGAAAAATGAATAGGTTAAGGCGTAAAGCTAACACAACAAAACTACACAAAACAAGAACAACTCATAGGAAAATGAACATCATTTACCTCTAATATTTATAGCAAAAAATGCATCTTTTCTGCTTCAAAAAAGTTTGTGTTGATTTGAAAATGATTGAGACAAATAGCCAGGAGCAGTTGTTGATCACATGACAATAAATTAAAGATTATAGTGAAGATTGTCAAGGAGAGAGGGGGAATTTGGTCAAATGATGCACAATTAACTTGGGGAGAGAGCGAAAAACAAATAAGAAAATCAATTAATACAACAGAGAACCAGAATTTAGGGAAAATATGAACGTGAACTACAACGATTTGAAGCTCGAGGACTATCCTCAAGAAGTCAGAGAGCGATATGCTTTCCCAACCCAAAACTAGATGCAAAGATACTTGTACTAGCAGGAACCTTAAGATCAATTTGGGACAAACATTTAAATTGATATGGTGACCACTCTTGCTTCCATCACCGCTGGTTCGTATGCTTACCTACTTTATAACTTGCCAGCTGGTAAGGTTATCAGGGATAAGATCAGATCATAGATGTCTTTCCCAAAGCGTGTGCTAGTTCACGGATTACCATTTGTTGGTATCGGTCTGGGTTTAACAATCGTCAGGAAACATCTTGAAAGAGGAAACACCTACAGATAGTGAGTAGTACACAAAGAAAGGAAGAAGAAGAAGAATAATATATTTTTCACATTCAAAAAAATAATTCCTTGCATTATGTTATTGTGGTAAATCAACTCTGCGTTATTATTTCGTTTCCGCCAAAGCAGCCAACATTTGACTCTAATTCTCTTCATTCCTTTTTATATTTTGACCCCTTGTTTTCTTTCAGCAGCAAAACAGAGGTATTTTTGCAAGTTGTTGATAGTTTAGAAGATTTGATTCCACTCTCTATTTTGCAATAAATACTCCCCAAGAATGAACAAATTATTATGATATTCTCTTCTTCTACAAAGTTTGAATTAGTTCAATTTTTACAACTAAAGCTCTATTTCACTTTTTCTATTGGCAATAACTTCAAAATGAAATATCCATGATTTTATGGTGTTGTGTTTCAAATTGAATCATTTATTCATGTTTT